>Ga0116227_10000350_pt1 | contig 86688 bp, 64 predicted proteins | sample S1TSphgellanicum_FD_89693 | JGI IMG/M metagenome (GOLD analysis project Ga0116227, IMG submission 89693) | Host-associated microbial communities from peat moss isolated from Minnesota, USA - S1T2_Fb - Sphagnum magellanicum MG | ecosystem: Host-associated > Plants > Peat moss > Unclassified... | reverse complement strand
CCAGCACGGGCCAGGGGGGGGGGCACGAGCGGAGAAGGACCGGGCGGGGGGAAACTCGACGGATGCATTATGCACTAGGTTCACACTAGTATTTATGAGGGTAGGAAGGTGAGTAGGGTAGCTATGTGTGAGGTCAGGTCCAAAAAAAAACAATGAAAAACAAACCCAAAAAAAAAAGGTATAATGGTTAGCAAGGAAAAGAAATGGATTGTGATGAACCCCATCTGGCATCGAATGAAAAAATGCAGCCCATCCAGTGGATAGAACAACCAATTGGTGCATTGGTGGCTCTTGGTTCACTATGGCCCCAAATAGGAAGTAAATCGCAATTGCAAATCTCCACCTCTTCCTATTTTTTCATGTGTAAACTACTACCTATGTAGGGTATGATGTGAACCAACACCCGCCCATATTGGTACCATGGTCAAAATCCCAAATTTCATTCAAGTTATTTTTAAAAAATGATTAAAAAAACCCAAATTTCATTTAGATTTATTTTTTAAAAGAAATATTATATAAATCCCAGATTTTATTGAAATTATTTCTTAGAAATTTCAGGTTTGTTTTAAATTGTTTTTAGAAATATTATGAAGTCTTAATTTTCATTAGAAATACTATTAAAATCCCAAATTTCATTTGAGTTAATTCTTAGAAATATTATAAAATCCCAATTTTCATTTGAATTATTTCTTAGAAATATTATAAAGTCCCAATTTTCATTTGAATTATTTCTTAGAAATGTTATTAAAATCCCAAATTTCATTTGAATTATTTCTTAGAAATGTTATAAAATCCCAATTTTCATTTAAATTATTGTTTAGAAATATTACAAGTATCTCAGATTTCATTTAATTTATTTCGTGGAAATTTTATAGAAATTCCAAATGTCATATTAAAATACATATTTAGAAATATTGTAGAAATCCCGAATTTCATTGAAATTATTTCCTGTAAATATTATTACAATTCCAATTTTCATTTAAATTATTTCGTAGAAATACTATAAAAATCCCAAATTTCATTTAAAATATGTGTTTTTAGAAATATGGTAGAAATCCGAAATTTCATTTAAATTATCTCTTAGAAATATTATGAAAATCCCGAATTTCATTTTATTATTTTCTAGAATTCCTAGATTTCATTTAAATTACTTCTGAAAATATTAGTAAAATCCCAAATTTCACGTAAATTATTTCTTGGGAATCCCAGATTTCATTTTAAAAATAGTATTTTAGAAATATTATCGAAATCCCGAATTTCCTTTAATTTATTTCTTAGAATTATCACAGATTTCAGTTTAAAAAATATTTTTTAGAAATATTATAGAAGTCCCGAATTTCATTTAAATTATTCCTTAGAAATATAGGAATTCCAGATTTCATTCAAAAAATTACTTTTTGAAGAAATATTATACAAATACCTAAAATTTCATTAAAATTAACCTCCCATGTTTAGACTAATAAATCAGGATCTCTAAGTTTAAATCTTAAAAATAAATTTTTTTTGGCCATCCAGATGAAGACCAAACCAGAATTTACAACAAGCACAAAAATAAAAACAATTAATTTTTAAAAAATTGAATAAAAAAATTAAAAAATTAAAAAATTAAAAAAAAATAATTTTTAAGTTGAAGAATTTGTGGATCACGTGAACTTTTGTTCAAAGTTCCTGTTCACACTACAAGTCTCATCGACAGGCCGTCAGAAAAGCATGGCTTACTGTTTGAATATTTCTTGAGAATTTTTTTTCTTGTAACTTTTATCGCAAATTCGGGTCCGCAGATTCAGCAGACGACACAAGACTTCTTGTGAAGAAGAAGAAAAAGAAAAAGAAGAAATTGGGTCGCCAGATTCAGCGCACATTACAGAACTTCTGAAGAAGAATCCGAAGAAGAAGGAAAAGATGAAGATGGGTCTCCGGATTCAGCGGACATCACAGAACTTGTGAAGAAGAAGAAAAAGAAGAAGAAGAAGATGATGGGTCGTCAGATTCAGCAGACATCGCAGAACTTGTGAAGAAGAAGAAAAAGAAGAAGATGGGTGTCCAGATTCAGCGGACATCACAGAGCTTGTAAAAGAAGAAGATGGGTCGTCAGATTCAGCGGACGCCAAAAAATTTGTGAAGAAGAAGAAGAGGAAGAAGAAGAACTAGAAGAAGGACAAGGACAAGAAGAATAGGAAGAGGAAAGGGAAGAAAGAGATCGGCGCTAGTGGAGGAGGGGAAAGATGGGTCTGAATCTCGTTTTGGGTTTTTTGTTTGTTGCATTGGTAGCATACTTAGCAACAGATCCTTTGAAGCTGTCGATTGTGTCGAATTTCCCGGATTATGATCCCCACTACCTTGCGCCGCCTCCCTTTAATCCCGTGCTCAACTTCAGCCGCGACAATCACAACAAACTGCACGCCACGGACGTGAAGTGGAAGGGGGAATTTGTGGGTCCTGAGAGTATTGCATTCGACCCTCAAGGGAGAGGTCCTTATACAGGCGTGAGTGATGGGCGTATCATTCGCTGGGACGGTCCTGAGCTTGGCTGGATCACTTTCGCCACCACCGCCACCAACAGGTGACAACGGATAAAATCTCTTGTCACCAAATCTTTTAAGTTCTTTTTTCCAACATCTTTGCAGCAAATAAAACTGTTGGTGATCCTGTTTCTTCGGTTTTGTCCTGAACTTTGTATCATTTTGGTGAACGGGATGAGAATGTTGTGGTCGGTGGGAATCTATCAGATCAGAAATCTGTGATTATGGCAATCCAGCTGAAGAGAAACCAGAGTACGAGCAAATCTGTGGCCGACCTCTGGGACTCAGATTCCATAAGAAGACTGGGGAGCTTTACGTTGCAGATAGTTACTTGGGTCTCATGAAAGTTGGGCCTGAAGGTGGAGTGGCAGAGCCAGTTGTTACAGAGCTTGATGGTGTGCCATTCAAGTTCATCAATAACCTTGATATTGATGAGAATGACATCATCTACTTCACAGATTCCAGCACAAAGTACACTCGCAGGTTTGGATCTGGTCCTTAACATCATCATGGATTCAATTCTAGAAGGTTTGATGATGATGATGATGAAGAAGGATTTGAAAGTTCTCTACTGTTGGAAATGATGCAACTTGAATGCTTGAATAGAATGTCTGTCTACATTGGTAAGAAATTTCTCAGAACCGAGTCGTGCTTCTTAAGATGCAGCTTGTTGTTTGATTGATATGCAGGCATTTCTTTATCGCAATGCTCGAAGGAGATAACACGGGTAGACTATTGAAGCATGATCCTGCTACGAAAAAGACAAGTGTACTGCTTGATGGCCTCCGCTTTCCAAATGGAGTGAGAGTGAGTCAGGATGGCACCTTCCTGGTTTTCGCAGAGATTCGCATGTGCAGGTCTGGTTTGCTGCCCAAACCAATTTTTTTCTAACTTCTGCAATGTACAAATGCATCCCATCTTGCAACATGTGTACAAAGTGCAACCATGTTGCAACAAATGTACATAACAGTGTGCAAATTGCAACATCTTATGCCAATCTATGTCCTTCTACAAATTGCAAGATCTTACAACGATCTCTGTCAGTGCTAAGTGCAACATTCTTGCAACAATCTATGTCAGTCCTAAGTGGAGATGGGATTAGTCAAGATGGACAGCCATTGGTGCTTTGTTTTTTTGCAGTTCAGTTTTCCAGACTTTTACATGTGCACAACACATTTCCCTGAAAGCTTGTAACATGTATGCATTCAATAGTGATGTCAAAGTGGTGTCCAGGTTTTCTGCTCATACTACTACTAAGGTACAAACTCCAGTGTGTATGGATTCTTTCAATTTCACTTGGGTGGTGGGCGTGAGGTCCTGCAGATTGTGGAGGTATTGGCTGAAGGGACCCAAGGCAGGCACATCAGACATATTTGTTGAATACCTTCCTGGTATTCCAGACAACTTGGGACGTAATGAGAGAGGGGAGTTTTGGGTGCCACTACACAGCCTACGTACAAACCTGGAAATGTATCTTGGAGTTTTACCATGGATCCATCAAGTAATTGGTGGCCTTCCTCTTGCACAACAGCACTTGTATAAGTTAATGGCACCAAAGCCCCACGCTGTGGTTCTTCGATACAGCTCAGAGGGTAGGTTGCTCGAGATACTTGAAGACCAGACTGGACAAAAGGTGCACTCACTGAGTGATGCACAAGAGCATGATGGGAAACTCTACCTCGGGAGTGTTTATGCTCCTCAACTTGGTGTCTATACTTTGTCATCCTCAACTGAAGAAATTTAGCCTCAATCACAACTTGATTTTTCACACAATTTGCTTGGAAGTGTAGTGCTTTGTGACAAAGGCCACCAAATGAAATTGGGCATAAGCATGTGTCCCTTCCATTCACAGCAGCAAATTTGTACAGTTTCTCAGACTGTAACAAAATAGGTTTTTTGATTGGGTGAATGAAAAGTAATAGTGAAGTGTTGTCATTCCATGTCCTTTGTAGTCCCAAGTAGAGTTTTATGCACATTTCACCCCTTTGTCTCTTTGCAAGTTCAATGCCTTTTTTAGTGCCAGAAGCTGGGTTATCTTTCCATTTTGCAGCAGATAGATAATACATGAGTCCAATGATCTCAAGATCATCTTTATGCATCTTTGCTTGTGCTTGAAATTTCATGAGTCAAAAAGTGTTGCTAATCATCCCAAGTTATTTGTTTATGGTTCAACTTATGCATTAAAGCATGTACATTGTCCATGTACAAAATGCAAAGGGGGCAAATTGTGGATAGTAGCAAACGTGAGGAACCACCCATACTCAATGGAAGGCAATCTAGTTTTATAGTATGGAGGGTCCAAGGGAACAAGATTCATCAGATGAGGAGTGGAAGGTTGAATGAGAAAACCCATTGAACAATAGAAGTTTGTAGCTTGGTTTGGAAACATACATTTGTGGCATGGTACAACGTGCTTTCCAACAAGTAGATGATTGTTAAGACCTTGGACAAAGAGCAATGGAGGTTGCACAAGAAGCTTTTGTTGTTGTTGATGGACTACAAAAGGAAGCCAACAAGGGAGATGTTGAACACCAATGAAGATGGGCTTCATGGGGATGTTGGAGGGGAGCATGAGCCTTTGGGAGAGGACTCATCAACAAATGGTCCCCAAGACCTTAATTTTGATCCAAAGGCTCTAGAGGATGCAATTAGGGAGTTGTATGGCAGTTCCAAATGTATAAAACTACAACTACAATAATTCTCATGAATTTGTGTAGTGTACATAGAGTCAGCAACAAGTTTGTAGATGAGTTTTTCACCTTCTTACATCTTCATTTATTGCTTGTAGACAAGTGTTTGCCCAACAATTGCTACATAGTTAAAACATTGACTAAAAGATTAAGGTTGTATTATAATTATATCTACGCATGTGGGAAAAAGGTGTGTCTTATATCAAGGAGAATATAAAGATGTTGTTTGTTGTACAAAGCGTGGTGCATTTTGGTACAAAGATGAAGGGAACAAATTGTTCCTTGTGAAAATGCTTAAACATTTTCTAATCATTTCAAGACTGCAAAGGATGTTTAAAACACCTACCATGTTAGATTTCATATATGATATGGCATTCACAAAACAATAGTTGAAATGGGTTTGTTAAACATCCATGTGACGCAAAAGCATGGAAGCACATCCATGAAAAGTTCCCAACACTTGCTTCAGATGCTAGGAATGTGCACCTAGCTTTTGCTACAAATGGGGTGAACCCATATAAATTGAACCATTCAATGTGGTCCACTTGGCCTATTATATTATTAAATCACAATATATTTCCATGGTTAGCAACATTTTATTTTTTTTGTGATGCTTGCATTATTCATTTTGGGGAAAAAATTAGTGTTATTAAAGAACTTTGATGTATACTTGCAACTAGTAGTGGAAGAGTTGCAATAATTATGGAAGGGAATTTTTGCCTATGACATGTTGAAGTTAGTGGGCTCTATGTCCTTGCATTGAAAGGTGTGTTACTATGGACTATGCACAATTTCCTTGGGTATGGCACAGTTGTTGGGGTGACACATTAAGGGTATGCTACATGTCCAATTTGTGAACCAAAATTTAGGGATGGACACTCAGTGGAACAAAGGAAGCAAACTTACATTAAAACATGTAGATGGTTGCCTAAAGGAGATCCATATAGGTTAGCTAGAATGGTAGATGATTTCAATGGCAAGATAAAAACATATGGTAAAACCCAATGAAAGTAAGGTATTGTGGCTCACTTTTGGAATCACATTGGCAATTTTTATAGGATGTTTTGTGTTTAAATGCTTGTGGCGAATAATTTAATTTTACATACATTAAATGATGATTCATATTATGAAGACATTTGCACAATTAGTTTTTGAAAATAATGCATTCATTATCAATAGTAAACTTTTTTTAAAAATGTATGGATTGATCAATTAACTGGATTATTAAGAAATTCAAGAATTCATATTGAATTTTACTCCAAATGATAATGACTTAGCATGGGTTGAAGAATGAAATCATAAAATTAAATGTGGAATCTATTTTTGTGAAACTTTAACCAAATGGTAGTTATGAATTTTTGAAAGGTCATAATTGGACCTTGTTTCAAAAGTCTTTTTGAAATGAATTTTTTTTTTCGTTTGTCAAAATTTTATGCCCAATGGATACACAATTGAAATATCTAAATAATTATTATTCTTATGGACTTTATGGGTTTTTCTTTTAAAATTTTCAAAGTGATTTCACCATACCAACTAACAACAACATTTTTTAACATGAGTTTTGACCTAGTTTTAAGAGGTTTCATAAGTGATTGAAACTTTAATAGTAAAAGATTACATTAATGAAATTTTAAATTTTAAAATCATATCCATATGGATCATTTATACAAACTTGCTTGTGATTTTTGTAAATGTTATATCTACCTAAAATGAACCACTAGACAGAGCATACACCCCCCAATTTAGAAACAATAGATGAGCAATTAAATCGATTTCATTTATGGTTCAATTTTAGCAACAAAGAAGGTGGCTTTGGGGACCCATCAACAATGCATGGTGTGAAGTAATAGAATTTTTTGTTTGATTTTTTGTATTGGTAGGTTTGAACATTCTTTCTCAAACTTAAAGGGCACTATTGGGGACCTCATTTGAATGTGTATCCCAATCCAATGTAAGATGAATGTTCTTTGCAAATCAATTTTAAAGATTTAAGAGGTTATTAATTTGGGGGTTCTAATATGTATAGGACCCATGATATGGAACACATCAGACATTATGTATTGTGAATAAAATTTTGCAAATTTGTTTTTGAAAACAATAATAGGTGAGAAAGTTAGTATGAAAATTTAGCATGACTTACAACAAAGGGGTATTAAACCACATTTGTGGTTAATTACCAACCCTTGAAGAGGTGGTAAAATATTGAAATTAGTAGCCCCATATGTTTTGACATATAATAGAGTTTGATCATTTTTGCATCCATCATTGAGAATCTAAAAACACCTTGAGGTCATGTCATGTATTGATGATAATGCAACACATTTAATTGAAGAATTTGGGGCCTTAAAATCCCATGAATACCATGTATTAGTGTGTCAAAATTTTCCTTTGGCATTGATAGGTCTTTTAACTTTAGGGTGAAAATCTTTTAAGGTGCATCACACATGATGCAAAAAGCTTAGTCCTTGATGCAATCCTTTTTTACCTTATATTTTGATCCCCATAAAAAATAATGAATCAAAAGTTGTCAAAATTTTTAGAAGGACTATATTTTTAAATATTACAATTCTAGATTCCATCATAATCATCGATAAACGTGTTTGTACATGGTAAAAAGGACTAGGTAAAAAAGATAGAAAATGGTGATGTTGTGACAAGATTTTGGTACGCTTAAAAAAAAATTGCACCTTTTAAACCACAATTGCTAATTATGAAAATTTCTAAGGTATTTAAGAGGCTTTGTAGTAAGTTCTAAAATCTTTTTGACATTGAACCACTTTAATTCAATGTTTCAAATTAGCGTAACATTGGTGGAAATACACTTCCCACTTTTTTTTTGGGGCATCATGATGCATTTGTTGTACCACCTAGTGGATGAGTTGGATATATGTGGACTTGTTACTAAGTGGATGTATCGCATAAAAAGATACATGAAGTTCTTAAAGTTATATGTGTGTAATATCACAAGGCTAGAAGCTTCAATGACCAAAAGAGACATATGAGATGAGTGTTAGGGTTTCATTATTGAAGACTTGCAAAGGTTTGATGTAGTGAAGTGATGCATATGGGATGTTGTTGAAGAAGGAGACACAAGTGAGGTGTTGGTACCAAATTCTTCATGAATCTAGCTTTATGTGATGCCACACACCAATATGTATTGGCCAACATATCTATTATGATGCCATGGATGTAATAAGTGCTGATGTATTTTGACAATGTATTAAATGCAAAATAAGTTGATGATTTTCATGTTGTTTTTCAACATGTGAAAATTCCAAATTTGGCATATTATTAATTGTGTTAATTTTACTAATGTAAGAAATGGGACTTGGAATGAACAACCGGCCTAGATACACTTTCATTTGTTTGATTGGGTCAAAGGTGTGATCCGTGCCTAGTAGTTGGATTTGGGCAACATAGATGGTTTGGATGCAATCTTGTTAAGTAGTAAACCATCACAAGTAACATTATAATACACTAAAATGCAAGCTTATGGTAACCACTTTAGAGTGGATGATCCAAAGGATAGGTTTTACAAACATATGCTAATGACATTGCTTCAATGTTTGAACAATAAACTATTGATGAGCTAGAAAAGTGTATTGGACATGTAGGAATATTAAAAGACATTGAAACTAGATTATGGCCTAGAGCAAACTCCTATTGTGATTTTCAAATGTGAGTGGCCAAAATGAGAAGACAATTGAAAAAACCCAACGTATGTACGAGAGAATGTTGGGTTCTTCATTGTTAATTTTTAACATAGGCTACCAATGACGTTCAAGCCTTTCATATTTCCAAGCCAAATGATGCAACTATTCTTTTTTGAAAACTTGAAAAAACTGGGTTGGAAAGTTCTCTTTTGAAAGGAGGCGGGTTCTAGGAGAGAGGTTGAAGATGTAGGAGATGTTTTCATCACAACAATAGTGGAACCAAGTGGACTAAATGCTCCAATCGGACTCCCATAAAATTGTCAAACAAAGACAATCTGTTGGCATGTAGACGGTTTTAAAGTTGATTAATATATTCCATTGTGTTCCAAGAAAACATTGACCTCATTTGAATGTGTGAGTTTGATAAGTAAATGACATTTTTTGCCCATGATTTTGAAGGTCTGAAATTGGATTGAAAGTCTAGCCATACTTTGTCAAATCATCTCCATTTTGTTGTTCACAAGTAATTTATTCATATAGATTTGTAGTACTTTCAATTAAGCCATGTGGATAATGCTAGAAATGTAATAGCCTAGTGAATTGCTTGTTTGATCAAATTATAATTATCCAACCCTGTTGCATGTTAGGAGTTAGGACACGATTCCTTCTAATGTATCACCTACATACCTACTATGGTGCCTAGGTACCTATACCTATTACTTACCTACCTATCATAGTAGGTACCTACTTATATATCTATTTATTTTGGTATTTAGGTACCTACCTACTATGTACCTACCTACATACTATGGTATTTAAATACTTACCTAATTATCTATTATGGCACAATAAAAATTTGATCATAAATTCAAGTACTTTCAAGAAAGTTGAAGAAATATTTTTCCTAGTTGGGCATCAATAGCTCATGACATGCCCAAACTTGTGCACTATTTGCATTGGAGATTGTGCTACATTTGATTCATTTGCACCTATGTAGTGCTCACCCCTTGCACGAGACAAAATCCACCAAACTTGAGTGTGACTTGTAAAAAATAGGTGTACTTCTCACCTTCAAGAAAATTTCAAAACTTTGTGTCTTATTGCACAAAAATGAAGACCAAATTTGCAATTTTTTTTCCTCTTCTTACACAAACGGAGACAACCCATCACTTGAAGTCTCAATTTAGCAAAAGCTAAATTGCACCATAAAGATGATATCTTGAGATCTTTCAACTCATGCAAATTTGAGCACAAGCTAAGTTGGAGCATGAAGATTGAGTGTGAGATCATTTGACTCATGAAATTTCAAGCCAAGCTAAAGTTGAACCATAAAAGATGATCCTGATACTCTTTTATGCTCGTAAAATTTCAAGCACAAGCTAAGTTGGAGGGTAAAGACAATCTTGAGATGAGCTTGAGACTCTTTCTGGGTTAACGAACTTCAAGCACAAGCAAAGGTTGAGCATAAAGATGATCTTGAGATCATTTGACTCATGTATTGTTATCTGCTGCAAAATGCAAAGGTAACACAGCCTGATGATGGCCCTTCTGCCACTAAGAATGTGGTCAAAATGTTTGAACTTGCAAAGTGAGAGAGGGGGTGATATGTGTAGAAAACTCTGCTTTGGGACTCTGAAGGATGTGAAAGTATGTGTTGTAATGACAACACTTTACCATTACTTTATTCACCTAGTCACAAAACACATTTTTGTTAGAGTCTGAGAAACTGGACAAATCTGCTGCCACACATGGAAGGCACACAAACTACAGGCAACCTCATTTGGTGGCCTTTTTTGTGAGGAACTAAATGTTGAAGCAGAGTGAACAAACATCAAGTTGTGGCACAGGCTAAATTTTAGGTTGAAGATGACATAGTAAAGATACCAAGTTGAGAAGCAATAGCACTCCCAAGGTAGAGTTTCCCGTCATGCTCTTGTGCATCACTCAATGAATGCACCTTTTGTCCAGTCTGGTCCTCAAGTATCTCAAGCAACTTACCCTCTGAGCTGTATCGAAGAACCACAGCATGGGGCTTTGGTGTGAATAACTTGAACAATTGCTCTTGTGCAAGGGGAAACCTACCGATTGCTTGACGGATCCACGGTACACCTCCAATATAAATATCCATGCTTGTGCGAAGGCTGTGAAGTGGCACCCAAAACTCCCCTCTCTCATTGCGTCCCAAGTTGTCTGCAATACCAGGAAGGTTTTCAACAAATATGTCTGAGGTTCCTGCCTTGGGTCCCTTCAGCCAATACCTCCACAATCTGCAGGACCTCACACCCACCACACAAGTGAAATTACAAAGTACATAGGTACACACTACAGCCTGAGGTTGTACCCTTAGTAGTATGAGCAGAAAGGAATTCCTGGCAACCACCTCACCCACTGGAGGCATACATGATACAAGATTTGGGAAATGTTTTGCAACACGTAAAATCCAAAAACCAAACTGCAAAAAAAAACCAAGCACCAGTAGCAGCTGTCCATTTTGACTAATCACCTTAGCAATTAGCACTGCCACGAATTATTGCAAGATGGTTGCACTTTGTACAGTTGTATAGATAGTTACAAGATGGTTGCAATTTGTCACTGTTATACATTTATTGCATGATGGTCATTGCAAATTTGTCACTGTTCTACATTTGTTGCAAGATGGTGGTTGCACTTTCGGCACTGCCAAAGTTAGAAAAATGGTTTCTGCAGCAGAGAACCATACCTGCTGGCAAGAAGCTCCACAAAAACCAGGAAGGTGCCATCCTGACTCACTCTCACTCCGTTTGAAAAGCGGAGGCCATCAACCAGCACTGTTGTAATTTTGGTAGCAGGGTCATGCTTCAAGAGTCTACCTGTGTTATCTCCTTCAAGCAATGCAACAAAGAAATGCCTGCAAATCAATCAAACAACATGCCTCTTAAAGCTCATGAAATTCGGTTCCGAGAAATCTTAGCCAATGCAGACAGAAATTATTCTATGTCAAGCATTACTACATCATCTTCCAACAGTAGAGAACTTTCAAATCCTTCTTCATTATTATCAAACCTTGAATTGAATCCATGATGTTAAGGACCAGATCCAAACCTGCGAGTGTACTTGGTGCTGGAATCTGTGAAGTAGATGATGCCATTCTCATCGACATCAAGGTGATTGGGGAACTTGAATGGGACACCATCAAGATCTGCAACAACTGACTCTGCCAGTCCACCTTTAGGCCCAACTTTCATGATACCCAGGTAGCAATCTGCAATGTAAAGCTCCCCAGTCTTCTTATGGAATCTGAGTCCCAAAGGCCTGCCACAGATGTGCTCATATTGTGGCTTGTCTTCAGCTGGGAACTTGTCATAATCACAGATCTCTGACCTGATAGATTCCCACCCACCACATCATGCCCATTTCGATCACCAAAATGGTACAAAGTTCAGGACAAGATGAAGAAACAGGATCACAAGAAGATTTTTTCGCTGCAAAGATGTTGAAAAAGAACACAAAAGACTTGGTCACAAGAGATTTTGTCCGTTGTCACCTATTGTTGTTGGTGGTGGCGAAAGTGATCCAGCCAAGCTCAGGGCCATCCCAGCGAATGATGCGCCCATCACTCACGCCTGTATAAGGACCTCTCCCTTGAGGGTCGAATGCAATGCTCTCAGGACCCACAAATTCCCCCTTCCACTTCACATCCGTGGCTTGCAGTTTGTTGTGATTGTCGCGGCTGAAGTTGAGCAGGGGATTATAGGCAGGCGGTGCAATGTACTGGGGATCGAAATCCGGAAAATTCGACGCAATCGACAGCTTCAAAGGATCTGTTGCCAAGTACCATGCTACCAGTGCAACAAGCCCAAAACCCACAACGAAACTCGGACCCATCTTTCCCCTCCTCTTCCAGGTTCCGATCTCCGTGTTCTCCTTCTTTTTCCTCTTGTTTTTTTTTTCCCTTCTTCGTCTTCTTCTGGGTTTTATTCTCTTTCTTCTTTCTTCCTCACTTGTATGGCGCTGGCTGAATCTGGCGACCTAATCTTGCGACAAAAAGCTTTTACAACAGTGCAGAATTTATCATTCAAACTGTCGTGACAGTGTGATGATGATGAGAGTTAGAGACAGGAAAGTTAAAGAAAAGAGTTCATGTTATGGCAAATTCTTCAACAACAATTTTGTATTGGTTTTGGTTTGGAGGTGGAGATCTGTCCAGTGTGCCCACATAAGTACCCGATACTCACACATCAATGAATGAATGAATGGATAGGGAGGAGAGTTTTTTGGAACAAGAATATACCATTTTACTACAGTGTTGGCAATCGCAAACTTGCCCAGTAATTGAACACAAGTTGGATTTGAGCAACAAACCAACAAGCACATCATCATCAATAGAGTTATCTGTAAAGTCAAGCGATTAGGGGGCGTCATGAAACGCTTAACTGGGAATGAAAATTTTACAAAATGAAATAATTGGGACTAGTTTTTTCGCCAATTTTGGTGGTAAACTGAGTTTCATCCTGTGTTTCCTTTTTCCTGGGCGCCTGCATATATTTTCACTGAAGTACCTGTACAACTACTATAATTACTCTCGAACCTTGTGCATTAAATGCTGGTTTCAGCATTTCGTACCCAGATTTAATAAAATTTCCTTACTTTGCGGATACAACTGAAAGAGGGGATAGGGGGCGAAAGGAGAAGAGATAGGGGGTGAAACAGAGGGTGACTTTAAGGATACCTCTATTTTGTACCAATTTTTTTTCATTTTTAGCATTACTTATAACCAGTTATCAAAAGCAACAACAGCAGCAACAGGAACAAAAGCAACCAGGCAGCTGCTTCTTCACATTCCTTGAAGCATTCCCTAAACTTCCCGAGTGGGTCTTTGGAGGGCACTGTATCTGCCTCAATATCCCTCAAAGAAAAAGAGAAAGGAGAGGGATCTTACACGTAACCCTAAGTTACAACTGGGACAATCCTTTACTCCTTACGCCTACTCTTAAGTTAAAAGTGAAGGGTTCTTATACTTACTCCTTAAGAGTGAAGGGTTCTTATGCCTACTGCTTAAGAGTGAAAGATTCTTACATCTATTCTTATGACAACTCTTTGAGAGTGAGAGGAGGATTCTTATGTCTATTCTTAAGAGTAAAGAGTTCTTATGCCTATTTTAAAAAGGGTTTAGGGTTTAAAAGTGGAGCATTGTTATGCCTGTTCTTATGCATACTCCTTAAGAATGAACAAGTTCTTACACCTACTCTTTAAGTTCCGAGTGGAAGGTTCTGAGAGCATTTCTTAGAGCATCTCCATCCACGTTTAGGATTCTTTATGTTTACTCTTACACCCTACTCCTCAAGAGTAGAGGGTTGTTACACCTAGATCTTATGCATATTTCTTGGCATATAGTCTGTTCGATTCTTGACGAGTATGTGTGGAAACCCTCCAACACATTATCTTGTTCAATGAAGGGTAAAAGGTTGAGGGTGAGGGTCTTCAAATTAAGAGGTTTGCTAGAGCATCTCCACCGCAAAACTGTAAACAACCCCTTTATGTTAAAATAGAATAGTGTTTAATGATCAATGTTCCCACCCACAAACGTCATAAAAGTCCCTTTACACAGTTCAAAGACCATTTATATCTTTACATCTGCATGAGTAATAGTCAATGTCCAAATCCATAGTAGAGAAAAAGGTTCTAAAGGAGTTAAAAAGGACCACTGCCAAATGGACATCAATAGAGGAGCGCAAACACCTCTTTTCATTAAATCTCGCAGTAAAAGGGGAGGAATTTTACACCTGTAAGTATAAAGTATGTGGCATAATATGCTTCTCACCAGTGTGTGTGGTTTGATTCCCCCCCCTCCCCCGCCCCCACAATTTTGTAGAGTAGTTGAAGTGGTATCCAAAGATGATTTTAACAAAATTTGGAGACAATAAAATATGAATTGAAAAATAAAAAAATAATTCTTTTATATTTTTGGCTATTCACTAAAACTTAGTAAAACAATCTGATGAATCTTTTAAAATATTTAGATTCATTTGCGAAATTTCAGAACTGAAAGAACCCCAAAAAAAAACACTAATTTCTTGCCAGCTTGAACAAAAAGAATGACCACCAGGCAAAAATTTGCCAATTTTTGTTAAATAAAAACATTGCCTCTCTCCCTCTCTCTCTCTCCCTTTTAAAGAGTAGGTGTTAAGACCTTCCTCTTTTGTACCAGGGATATTAAGAAACATACATCAAAGTAACATGACAAGTTCCATGTCCAATAATATTTTATTTGGAAATTCCATGTTGAAAAATACTGTAAAATATTCTTTTAAAAATTCTTTATTTTTTTTCTTCACAATTTTTTTTTCTTAGAAAAAAATAGTAATTAATAAATTAAAAAAATACAAAATTTCTGAAATTAATATCATTAGTGTCCAAGCTGCCAAGGTACTATGATATTCAAACAATAGTAGCCTTTTGTAGTACCACTGCTGAAGGATATGTGAGTATTACATGCTAACATTAATCTCTGTTATGTAAAGTAGAGCATCTTACTATTCTAGATTTTTAAAAATGTTTTAAGAACCTCCATAAAATGTGCATAATTGGTTATGAAGAGCAATGCAAAGCCTTAGTTATGTAACTTTATAAATTCGGAATGAAATTAATTTCACATGTCTAAACACATCGTTTACATTAAAAAAAAAAAATGTAATTTCACATCTCTTTAATTTCATAATTCATCTCTGCACACTTTGGAACAGAACCCGCTCCGAAAGCAAAGCTTCTTGATCTTGGTTGTTGATCGAGGACAAGATCAATGGTTGATTGACTTGTTTGGCTCTCCCCCTAAGGAAGAGACAAAGGGCAAATTTTGATGTAGTTTTCATTCGGTCCTATATTTTGAGGAATGTTCACCAAGTGTGCTCATCTTTGGTGACTTGTTAGTGGTGTTTTTTTTTTTTTTCCCACCAAAAAAGAAATAAAAGATTGTTTTTTGTTTGTTTTTTTTATTTTTTTTTTTTTTTGTTTCTTGGGTGAATTTTGCCACTTGGCTGCAAACCCAAAAAGAATTAAAATCCAATGCAACTCATACAAAAGGATTCTTGTGCAAAAAATGCACAAAACTCCCCAGATTTCAAGGATTAAAATTCTTTTTTCGGTCATGTGTAGAGAATGGGTTCCAACAGCTCATCAAAATATAGCCAGATTCGTTAAAATTTATCTACTTTCCTCTCTCACCTGTAGCCAAATTTGGCTAATTTGTTCTATCATTATAATAGTTGTTTTTAAAGGAATAAATTAATGCAGAAGATTGTGCACAGTGATGACGACAACGAATGTCTAGCCATCTCTCCATATATGTGTCATATAAGACAAATTGTGCATGTGGTTATTTTGTATGTATCGGTAGATCAAAACCCATGAAACTATGTGTAGATCACATCTGCACAATGATCCAAATGTTTGTTTTTGTTTTAAAAAATTCAATGTATGAAGAAGTTGTCTAGATGTGTCAAGATAGGAAGATCTCGGTGCACTGCTTCATTGTGTCTTCAGGGTTGGTCACTGCACAATATTCTCCAATTTGACACTTGAACATAAAGAGGGTTTAGGGTTTAAGGTTTCGGGTTTTAACAAAAAAGAAGTACATATCAAAATTTCCTACAACCATACTGCAGATTAATTAAAAACATAGCGATTTCAACCATGGGATACCTACATAAATGCAAGGTTTGCAATGGCGCAACTTAAGAAGATTTGCAGTCGACTAATAATCAGCCAAATTCAAGATGTTGCTGCCATTCACAACCTTGTGGATGATCAACAAACCCGAAGAAATTTCTGTAGTGATTTTGAACATCAGCAAATGCTTTCTGTACATTTCTGCACCTGGAGCCATGATCATGCATACATCCAGACCATTGCCCATCCCCATCCAGAACTCTATAAACGTGCCCTGGTTACCAACTCATTTATATAGAATTCAAAACTCTCAGGTGCTACCTTGCTGCCTTTTCTACAGGTCAGCTAGTAGTATTGAAGGCAGTGAAAGGAGAACACAATCCACTGGAGAGCAAAACAACATCACCTCAGAACACATTTGAATCACAAATTCATTGGTGAACCCAAACAGCTCTGCAAATTCCAAATTTGTGATTTTGGCAAGTTGACCTGAGTATTATTGCATGCCCCGCATGACCAAAATTGTGTGAGAATGATAAAAACAGTTATCTGTACCTTGAGCTTTTCATTACCAAGGTGTGCGTTGAGACTCTGCATCCATCACAAGCCTTATATATTAAGCCTCACAGTAGCCTATAACCTCCACACCACCTCTTGAGCTCTTGGTATTAACATAATGTGATAATCTATTCAGTAACATCCCTGATACCAAGTATGATGATAATAAAACAGAAGATCACCACCCCTGATTATTGCCAACACTGCAAGAGAATGTGATCCATGTGCATCTATATACCAGATTTGCCAAGTTGCTCAGAGATTTTGAAAGACCTGAGCCTCCCACAACACTGACTGTCACCACCTGCACCAGAGATCAAACAAACCAGCTCAGACTTTCCACAGTATAACCTCACTCAAATACAGAATCAATCAACTTACTGCTTCAAGGAGCTGCTTGCAAAAATTCTATAACTCTACTGCTAGTCTCTTCAAGGATCAGTGGTAGACAGCACTGCTGAAGACCCATGCTATGTGGGGTTCCAGTACAAATGTGCATCTGACTACAAAAACTTGGGGGAATTAGTGACAAATCAGGTCTGCCAAGAATTGGCAGCTGGCCTTTAGCGAGATTCAAGACAGGTTTGGGCATCCCTGACATTTCCTGTTCTTGAGAGAAAGGTATGACTGTTGTCAATGCACATACATGCACTCAGAAACCAATTCAAATTTTGATCACCGAGATTCTTGGAGAGGATTTACAATGTTTATTACATGAGGACACAACTTAGAGAGAACCATTTGTAAAGGGCACTGTGTGTTGGTTATGTAGAAGTCAAAAAAAGTGTGTTTCAATCTACGATATGACATATGTCACTAAAACAAACCCCCGGTAAAAACCCCACACACCAAAAGAAAGAATACATGGTCTTCAGTCATGGGGGCATAGGTGTAACAAAGGGCCACTGAGAGGCTGCACAAGATGGTGCGTGTTGCAGTGTCACAGCCAACATTTTAGTAGACTTCCTCACACGTCAATTTGTCAGCACCTGGAACAAGCAGGATGTACAAATCCAACCACAGCTGCAGGGATCAATTGTATCTAATCAGCCCTAGAGTCATTCTGTGTAAGGTAAAGCACCAGGGCAAGGGCATTACCGAAATAAGGGCCTGTGTGAGGCAGCAATTGAGCGCTGCCCTGATTTCAGTGAAGCCCTTGTCCACGTGCTTTACTGAGTGTAAAGATTGAACTTGCATTTTGTTTTTTCATTTTTCAGTAAAACTGAATGCCCACAGGAGTGCAACTGTCCATTCCTGAAAAGCCTGGTGAGATTTTAGTACACTCCGCAAGGTGCTCTCTAGATACACTAGAGAAATCAGAGGAGGTCTTTTACATTGTTGTCAATGAGTGCAAATCCTCTGCTTTGAACATTCAAGTAGTTACACTTAGTTTAGTTTACCTTTGAAAATTTAGACTCACTTGGTGCCATGTTGGGAAGTGACCAATTCATACAACAAATTTTATCATGTTGATTTAAGAAAGATCATAGATCATTGGGCAATGGAATTCTAATCAGTTAATATTGCACTGTGGATCTGATTAAGTGGCAAAAAGCACAGATGTTCTGACTTTCCTTCATGGACTTCTTTTTCTGTCAAAAGAGTTCTGATTACATATTAAACCAAAAGGTTCACAGAGTGCATCTCCTCTGCAGAGCATAAAATTTGCATTGAGAACTGGAAAAGAAAAAAAATTCTACATGAGAAAAACAGTCTCTCACAACCATGTTACACAACGTCATTGTGTCTCCCATCTGCAAAACTCAAACACAATCCAAGGAACTTTCAACTTACGCATTTGCTAGTTTCAGGACAAAATTTTGTAAAGCTCTAGCCAGGCTTCTGGAAGGTAAAGACTTTTAGCAACAGTTTGAGATCGGAAACTAGAAATCCTTTGAAAGTTCCATCCAGACAATTTAGCCATCCATATCTCGATGAATCAACATATTCCATTGCTCATGATGCTAGGCTAGTATCACCAATGAGCTGAACATCAATGTAAAGCTTGAAACCCTCCCCCAAGAGTGTCATGTCTGGGCCTAGATATGTATACTGATAGCAGAATACAACTCAAAGAAGAGAGATTGCAATGCACATATTGGATAGGCATTATACAAAGGGAGCACAACAATATCCTTTATTGGCCTGTTCCTACCAAGGCAAGGATATTGTGTTTAGATTCATTATAGAGTATAGTAGCTTAAGGGATTTTGGCCCCATAGGTAATAATAATAGGTCTATTTTTATATGAGGATTTTTGATAGCTGATATTTTGGCTTGTGTTGAAACTTGAGATTAGGTACAAAGTTATAATATCTTGAAGGATTTTGGTTTCTTTTAGAGGATTTTTTTGAAGATTATATTTTTGCATGGTGAAATATTTGAATTTCCATAATTCTTCTTTTACCTTAAGATACTTTTTAGTGTAAATGGCAACGCCACAGTCAGTGTGGCACACCCCTTGTTGATTTTATATACACTACTACTAGTGTAACTTGTGCCATTTGCCCCAAGTGTGAACTGATTACCCAACTAATTTTTTCCTTCCAGAACTCTTTTGGGTAATTTAATTGAATTTTTCAATGACAGAAAATACTCAAAATTCGATATCTCCTGCAACTTAGGTGTAAAGATTTCCAAATCACCTTCATTTAAATCTCACTCACTCACTCACTTAGGGCTTTCCAACAATACCAACAAAAGTGAGAACAAATTGTTTTATAATTTTTAGTTTTGATGTAAATGAAGTTTCAATGAAAAAAAATGTTCAATATTCAATAGCTTTTCTCCATCCTAGGTTGAAACATTATGAAACCAACTTGGTGCACCCTTACTTATCCATGTCTCTCCAACTTACTTATCCATGTCTCTCCAACGGTACCAAGAATGTGACATGAGGCACTAGGGTTTGGGAAAATCTCAATGTGACAAACAAACAAAACAAACAAACTACCTTCATAGATAGAAAATTGTTTCAAGCAAAGAAGAGAAGAGTGGAAGACTTAATTAAGCAGTACTTATGATTTGATCCTTTGCTTATAACAATTGTTTGGGCATTCCTCCAAACCAGCATAGGGGAGAATCAATGTGTAGTTGGAGAGAGCACTACCAAGACTGAAGAAACCAAAATTCTCATAGGAGTCTTCTGAAAAAGAAAGGAAAATATATAACAAATATAATAAGGATTCATGAAGCCATTTTACAGACTCAGAATTAGGGTTTAGAGTTCAGATGTTGAGACTACCAAGCTGTATGTTGGAATTTTCTAGGTGCCCTCCCAGTAGAACTGATGGCCATCACTAACAACCAGGAAGTCTGCCCATCTAGCATATAAGGCATGGAAAAACCAGTTGTATGATTCAAAACATCACAATAAACACATAATCCTAAATGCTCATAGATTATTGGAAAAAAGGGGTTAATTTTTACTTTTCAATTTCCACATTCCATAATGACTCAAGGTTTGATGTCTCAACTATAGGACTAGTTCTTACTAGCGTGAACACAACTCCAAAAGAATTTAAACATTTATGTGAAACCCATAAAAAGATTATACCATTCAAAGTTGAATAGGAAGCTTGTTTGAGTAGCAACAAAACATCAAGATTTACACTTTCACCAGTCAAATTATCTCACCATGAATTTCTTTGGTTGGACTTCAGCCCACCTTAGCATTTGTATCATCTTGTTAGGTATCACCTCCCAAAGTTTGAATGAAAATATCGATTTGTTTTTGGAGTGATTCTTTGCAATCCATGATGATTAAGTACAAGCATTGATATGTCATAGATGGCAAACATTAAATAAGAACAATGAATTAAATATGATGCAATGTACATCACATTTTGATAATAAGGGTTGGGGACCTTGACATCCTAACCCAGAATGGGAACCTTCTCCTTTATTAGGCTTGGTTAATAGTTGAGCCCCCCGCTCTCCCCCCCCCCCAAAGCCTCACCTGGTGTTTCTCCAAACTCACTTGCTGCGAAAATTTGGTTTTTTTTTTGTTCCCCAAAAGTCAATTTCTTTTCTTGCCTACCTACTTTCCAAATCCCTCTCTTTCACTCCCATCCTTTTCCCAACAATGTTCATGTCACTTGACCTCCCCAGGACACAAAATGAGGTGATCGTCAACAAGTGACATGTTCTCGCCAAGATCACCTTTTCTCCAAAGCAAGATCATCTTTGGACCCATCCTCTCCTTGATTCAATCTTTTCCCTGGTGAACATCTTCTCTTCATGCCATCCCCTTTCAACGAGACCCATGTGTCCATCTTCATCTTTGAGCAACATCTTTTCCCTAGATATATCATGAAAAGGTGAATTCACAGGAGGAGGTTCCTCCTACTACATCATGAGGAGGTGGATTATTCAAATGTGCACAAATTAGTAGAAGGTGGAGTTGGAGGTATCATTGGTGGGTGATGGCGGCTGCTCAAGAACGATTTTGGTGGGTGTTCCCTTCAAAGGTGAAGGTGGGAGAGGTACATGGACCTTGTGCTTGATTTGGTAAAAAAGGAAGATGACGAGGTGGAAGAAAGGGTTGATCTAGGGAAAAAGTAGAGGTTTGTCCCCTTGAGTGAGGTAAAACAGATAGGAAAAAAACTTAGTCTCAAAGAGTTGGGACCGTTAGTGTTATTAGCAAGGCTATGAGTGGAGGTAGGATATAGAGGAAAAGTTGTTGGTAGACATGATAATGTTATATCAAGCATGAGTAGGAGCTTGGTGGAAAGGAAATGCACAACTAGGGATTAAATAACCCCATGTAAATTTTTTATTTTTTTTGTGTGTGAAATTTTGACGCATTCCCAAGTCCCGAGTTGAACCCACTTGAGGTCCAACTATGTAAAGTTGCGGAAAGTTGGGACTTGAGGGGCGCTCCCGACTTCTAGCACTAAAGAGGGGTAGAGGGGCGTGCTAGAAATCCCGTGATTAGACTAAGAAGATGAACTAGAAGATCAAGCTTGAATCTACATCCAAAACCAATCACAAGAGGGTTAGTTAGCATTCGGGAACACCCTTAGGTGTTGGGACAAACCACGGGCATTTTTACACACAAGACTCACCACGGCCCAGACTCGGGGGAGGCCACCACCTTCCCCCATGTAGTATACTTTGCAACTCTCCGCCGAGGCTACATCCAAATGGCTCTTTTTCCCAAGACTCCCAAGTTGGAGTCCCGAAATTGTCCCAGGTTGGAGGCCTGGGACTTTGGATGCTCATAGCTCCTTGCCCCAATCTCAGATCAGGATGAGGTTTGAACCAAAGTTGTAGCTCTCGTCGAGAGCTTTTCAACGCCGTGTTGCACTCCTTGAGGCAACGTCGGGAAGAGGTCGATTCCCGACTTTTAGTGGTCGAAAGTCAAACTGGCAGTTTGACTCCCGGCCCTTCTTTTGCCCATAACTTGGGCTGAAGATGTCCAAATGGACAATGCGAGGCCATTTTGGGCATCTACTCTTCAAGAACTTTCCATTGATATAAAGAACGTAGCAAGGCGAGGAGATTTGACCCCTCAAATCGTCTTCTAAGTTTTCGGGAGTCCCGGAGGACTCCATTTTCCCACTTTTGGGAGTGTGAATTGCATTCTCACACTTAGCCCCAAAGTGGGGTTACGACAAATTTTGTTTTGACGAATATTATTCCAATTGCTGCATGTTGTGTGTGTGTGGTCTTGGTTGTGAATCCCTAGTTTAGGATTATGGTTAATTATAACAAGAATAAAAGGATTGTGTTTGAGTAGGAAAGGTAATTGTTGTTTGGCTTAGACAAGGCAAAAGAAAAATGATTATATTTGAAAAATGAAATAGAGAAAAATAGAGTTTAATTCTTAACTAATTGTGATTCATTGGGTTAAGGTTATGGTTAGTATAGTAAGAGTAAAAAGATAGTGTTGTGAATAGGAAGGATAGTTGTTGTTTGAATCAAACAAGCTAGGAAAAAGATAATTATATTCAAAAAGAGAAAAATAATTCAATTATTAACTGGTTGTGATTCACTAGGTTAGGGTTGTGGTTAATATAACAAAAATAAGATAATAATGTTTTGAATAAGAAGGGTAGCTATTGTTCGGATTAGATAATGCATGATAAAAATAATTATATCCACACAAAAAATCAAAGAAGGAATTCATTTCCTAACTGTGACACCCTTTAAATGTCCTCCAACAGCTAAGGGGGGAGTGGCCTAAATTAAGTTGTTAAGCTAAGCTAATTTTGCATTCAACAAGATACGGTAACAATTTTGTGCAATTTTCATTTTTTTTTTCCTCAATTTGTGATGTTCTTCAAATGGTGATCATCCATAAGTATATGTGGTTAAGTTAGATGATATTCAAAACATGAAAGTAAAATATCTTAAACATTTTTTCATATTTTAGCTAATTGTGGTAATTATTTTTGGTGATTTTTAATAAAAATGTTTTTGTGAAGTTTTTTAAAATAAAAAATTTGTGACAAAATGTTTTATTTTCAAAATAGTCTTCACAAAATGACGAAAATTTGTCACAAAATTAAAGCTTAAACCAATGTTGGTTTAAAATAGAAGTTTACATCAAGTATAACATTGGTATCAATGTTGGCATTAATGACCAAATTAGCTTGGTATTCACTTTTGTGATAGTGGGTTGATACCAATAATGCTCCAATGTGTGGAAATATCAATTTGGGATTAGACCAAGTTGGTATTAAGGTTTGGACACCAAGGTTGGTACTCATATTATGCAACTTTTGTTGGGCTCAAATTAGCCTAACTCAGTTTTTATTAAGAAGGTTAGGACGGATAAGGAAATTTTGCAGGTTAAGCTTGAGTCTAAAGGATTAGGTTAAGAAGTATGCCCTTATCCTAGTAGTGCTTGAGGGGGCGGCTTGGTTAAGAAAAGGGGGAAAAAGGTTGACCGTTTGAGGATAAGGTCAAATTTTTTGCCCTTGTTCAAGACTAGTTAACCTCGTCAAAGAAAAGGGTATGGGCAAGGGGAAGGAGGGTTTTTAGAAGTTTTTAAGCAATTAGGGTTAAGGTAGGGCATCACTAGTGGTGCCTCTAAAGAGCTAAGAAACAAAGAATTAATGTTGATTTCTTTTCTTCTTTTTGAATGATTAATGGAGCGTGGGAAGGAGGTTGTGAGAAGGAAGGAATGATGATGTTAGAAGCATGAAATCTTAACAATTATGAAGAGGCAAAAAGGATGAAGGTGGGAAGCCACAACATCATGAACTGGCCAGCTTTTAAAGGAGTGGTCAAATCAACATTTGTTGGAAAATGGAGGCAAGATCTTCAAGTAATGGCAATTGTGGCAGCACAAGGGGAGGAACTCATGAACATGGTGAGTGGGAGGCGGCTGGTGGAGGTCAAGCAAAGGTACTTAGACTTGCTGGAGTAAGAGGGCTACAAATATAAAAGGGGAAGAAATTGGAGTTTGTGGGGTGTGAGACCTAGGAACAAAGGTAAAGGTTGGCCTTCTTGTGTAACAACAACAAGAAGTTTTAGAACTCAAGTTGTCTAGTAGAGGAGAGTAGAGAAGAAGATTGTTTAGGGAATGTGGTAAAAAACTTTGAAGATATAGGTAGTGGAGAAGAAGTGTGTATTGAAAGAAAGCAGTGTAGAAACGGTGTTATGGTTTAGTAATGAGGAAGAAGTGGAAGACTTGAGGATTGAACCAAAATTACAAGTTATAACCACTTCTTGGAGGTGTGGCATTTGTTTTGTTGGTAAAGATTTATTGTGCTTTTGGTCTAAAAATGCTTGCATGAAGTTAACTTGATTTAAGGTTGTAGCTAATTAAGTGCAAGAAAAAAGGAATGATAAAAAAGTAGGATAGTTGTATGCAACAGACAAAGGAAAAGGTAGAAAAGGGAGTGGTTAGAAAGAGTGGGATAATTGTCTGCAACAAATAAGAAAATAAATAATAAATAAATAAATAAATAAACAATAATTTATAACTCCTCCCTTTGATAATCTCCAAAGGGGTAAGGAGGAATGGCCCAAGATAAGGTGTTAAGGGTGTGCTAAAGTTGCGCCTAACAACTTTCATTTTCCACTCTTTGGTATCAGCAATGGATTATTGTAACAATTTATGATAACTATGGCTCAATCAATCCAAAGTGGCATATGCAATTTATGGTTAATTGTTTATGTGTTATTAGGTTGGTTCCCTTCAACTTTACAATAGGCTAACACCAGTTAAAAGTTGGAGAATGCTTTTGAGCTATCTCTCAAGTACACATGAACAAACACATGTTCATATTTTGGCCACTTTTTTCAATTTCAGAATTCATCTTGTTGTAATATCAACCTTCGCCTTTGATGTTAATTAGCCCTAAATATGGATGTCATAAGACCATGTCTGGTTATTGAATTCATGACATGATTTGAAACACCCAAAGTCAAATGAAAATTCTTGCATAATTGAAAATCTGTTGGCATTTACATTGAGACTAGAGTTCACACTATATATATATATATATATATATATATATATATTGGCTTTTATTAAAAATAAATATTGATACCACTGCACATCTATTTCATAAACTCAAGTTTATTTATACCAGGCCAACACTAGTTCGAACTCCGCATGTGGTTCCACCTCCTTTTGTAATATGGTCCCACTTGGTTTCAATCATGTTTTTGGATTTCCCAATCATAATTTCTCATGCACGCAAATGATGCCAATATAGCATGAACATGGTTTGGAACTTGCACTTGGTCGGGCTGCCTGGCCTGGCAAGTTATTGTGCACAAACGTGGGCGGAACTTACAACAACTGGTTGGCCGCCCTTTCAAGTTAAGTTATTGTGAGTGAGCTCAATGCAAAACACTAGGCCATGACATGTGTTATGTACTAATACGATATAGCCAACCAGGAAATTATGTGGCTCACTCGCCAGTCTTTTATGGTAGCCTATTGCCAATGATGTTTCTAGAGGTTAGTAGGGTAGAATCGTTCATTGTCATCGAACATGTATTTTATCATCAAACACTTTTCAATATTTTCCTCATTCCTTAACCAAATTGAATCGAATTGAGTGAATTTTTGTGTCATTGGAGTGGCAAACTGGAGAGCTACGAATGCTCTTTGAGTGTCAGAAGTGAATGACCAACACAAGAAAGCACAAGAAGGGAATGAGTGATAGTTTGTTTTAAATTTGTTTTGAAAAAAATAGCACTAGACCCCTTTTCGAGTTTCGAGAAAAATATATATTTTCCTTGGTTTTAGTCTGTTTTAAGTGACACTTTGACACTTGTTTTTTGAATAATTTAATTAATTAATTAATTAATTTGGAGGATTACATTCCAACAAATGACATCAATTCCCAAATATTTCATCAGATTCTTTATTTTGAGTGTTGTGGGATGACGTTTGGTGTGGCTGGTTTCTGGATGAAAAACTGCTTTCTGTTGACGCTGCCTGGTGCGCAGCGTAGGTAGCACAAGCCAGCAAGCAGACGCTTTCTGGTCAAAGATAGGCGCTTTGACTGGTCAAACGCGAGGCAATCCTTTGACTGGATTTGGCCTCGGACGAGAGGACAGTAGTCTGGAGAAGCGAGGGAGGGAGAGACAGTAGAGAGAGTGCGAGGGAATAGGGAGGAGAGGAGATGGAGATAGTTGATCTGCTTTTGATTTTCACTCTGAAGGTGTTTCTCGTCTCCTCGTGATGAGGTTTGTTTTGGGTATGTTTTGTTGTTGGTGCCTGCTAAGTCTAGCGAGTGGTGCGAGGAGAGAGAGAGAGAGAGAGAGAGAGAGAGAGAGATAGAGATTGAAAAAGAATTGGTGTTTGCTGTAGGAGGAAGGGAGGAGCTCTGTTCAGTTTTGGAAGGTTTGAGGACTTTGGAGCCGAGTGGAAGCCTTTGGGGGAGAAGGTGAGGAAAAGAGAAAACCACAAAAAAGGAAGGGAAAAAAAAAGAAGAACTGATTGTTGTGGAAGATTTTCGGACTGTTGGAGCTTTTCAACGGCTTCAAGGAGACCCCCGAGGAGGAGGAGGAGTAGGAGGCAAGAGGAAGACGTATAAGGGGGGCTTGGGAATTGCAGATGGGGAAGGGAATGTCAGGTCCTGTGGCGATGGACGTGTCGGGTAGGGGAACAGGGAAGGTGGTGGAGGATGGGAGTCGTGGCAGGAGTGGCGGCGGCGGCGGTCCTCCTCCTTTGGCGGTGAACAAAGCTTCCAGCAAGATAGCCAAAGGGGTACGGCGGCCAATGGTGCAGCAGCAGCAGCAGCAGCTCCGAGCAGCACCCCAGATATACAAGACGGCGCCCAGTGGTTTTAGGTCTCTGGTACAACAGCTGACGGGTACCTCCTCCTCATCCGCTTCGTCAGGCTCGGGATCTCTAGTGCTGGATCAGCAGCAGCAGCCTGGTCCTGGCCCTGTTGTGCCTACTAAGCCTGCTGTCTCACGGTTGCAAAGGATTGCCCCACCGCCGTTGCGACCGACTTTCGCATACACAAGTTCTATACCTCAACAACAACCGCACAAGACTGCTGCAACCTCCAGCTTACCCAGCTTGGCGACATCTTCTGCAGCTCCTCCAGGTTTCAGCTCTTTACCTTTTGGTGGCGGTGGTGGGTTTTCCCCTCCTCAGAATTCTGTCCAAAAGCTTTCGCCGTTTCCAGTCTCTCCCCTATCGTTTTCTCCTCTACCAGTCTTGACTCCAAGTGACCAGGTATGGGCCAGTTCATTGAGCTCATTGGAGTCTCCTAAAGCTGCCGCTCTGCAGCAGCAGCAGCTAGTAGAAAGTGCAGTGCAAGAAGCGGAAGGAAATAACCTGAGACTAAAATCTTCATCGGCTGCTGCGGATGCTGCAGCTCTTCTTCCTCCTCCTCCTCCTCTTGTGGCTCCCATACCATCACGATTCCCTGCTCCTTTGTCTCCAAAATTTGCCATTCCCTTTGGCCTACCAAGTCCAACTGGCTTGGGGATCAGCAGCAGCTGCTTTGGTATGTTTGGCATGAGCCCTTCCACTTTCTCACCCACAACACTAGGGTCCTTCACAATGGATGCAAGTTTCAGTTTTCCAGAGCCTGACACAAGCAGCATGTCTGGTCCAACACTCTCTTGATTACAATTTGGGTTTCTGAGCTTGCTTTAAACATGCTCCCCTTGTTCGAAATGGTTTTGGTTTTCCTCTTCTAGGTGGCTGTGTAGCCCCCCCCCACCCCCCAAAACCAAACTCAGAAAAATTTGAGAACTCCATTGAACTTGGAATTCAAGAACTGCATTGAGGTGGTTCAAGCAACCTGTGTTCATGATTTGCATTGAAGAAGAAGATGTGGCTGCTGATCAGAGACATGAACCTAGTTGGCTGCCTTCTCAAGGGCTTTTTGTAAGAAGCATGTCGAAGGGAAGTTTGCAAGGATACTACATCATTAGGAGCTTCAACTGGGAGCTTGCTAACAAACAAGAAACAGGGCCTTTGGGTCTGTGAAATCAGGTTTATGTCAAGGTCATCACTGGTAATACTTTTTACACAGCGTTTTTTCCTCCCTCAACAATAGTTGGCTTCAGTTTCTCAACAAGTGCAGCCTGGCAACTCAGACACTGCCGGGTAAGTCATAATGGCAATGACAGTGACATTGAATTTTAGATGGGTGAAGGGATCTGTCTCTTTGGGTCTCTGCTTCTTCAGTGAAGCTACACAAACAGTGATTCATTAAGAAAGGAAATAGAGCAAGTCACTGCAACACACAGATAAGTTGTGTGTGTTACAATTTTGGCTGTGCCAGGTATTATGGTGGCCAGTGTAAGCTGACGGCTGTACAGAAGTAAGGGTGATGATGCCCTTCCAGAATTTGAAGGGTGCAGCAGGGTGGGTGTAGATTATATTGTATACGACTTGTGGTGTTGAAGTTCTAAATTTACTACAATTTCGGAAATAGCTAAAAGCAATAGGTAGCCCAAGCAAGACTTGCTGTCTGTCATCAGTGAGTGCAGCAGCTCCATTTTCTAATCTTGTTGTGTCTGGTAGTATACAGATGTTGATCAAGGGTGATAAACTTTGATGGGAGTGTGTGTGTGCTTTGTGGGACAGTAGTATCATGGTGTTCTTGTGACAGATTCTAGAGTTTTTGATATTTCTCAGGGGAGGACTAGAAGCTGTACTGTTGGGATGCCTTATCATTTGCACATATAGAAATTCAGACATTATTCTGTATGGTGTCAATGTTCAGTTTTGGAATCTCCGCTTTCTTGTCAGTATGTCATATGATATATCTATTTATGCTTGTTTGGGGATCCATTGCAGGGAACAAACACTCATAAAACATATACGCTCATAATTTTTCATGTTTGTACCAACTTTGGATTTTTTTCGACTTAAAACTAAACCTGGAATTTCAGGAGTGTGAATAACTGTTCTGGAGTTGGACCATGAGTTCCTGAAAACGAAAAAAAAGCTAGGATCCAAGGAACCCAAGGTTCTTTGAAATTGAAAAAACTAGATGAAGCCAGGACTGGAGGCTCTCTTCAAAAGCAAGATTTTGATGGATTTCTTGCAGTTGCAAAGTTAGGTTGATAAATCCTTTGGGAGAAGCTGGAAGGTTTCATGGTCGCAAATTCTCTGTTTATGCTTTCTTATCATAGAGAAGTGCATGTTTCTCCTCTACCCACTGCCTCACATGGTTGTCAGAGAACATATGTTTCTTGTATTTTTGAGGAAAAGACTGGCTATCAGAACACAAGCAAATCTTTACACCAACCATGTGCAGAGAGGTCATAGAAGACCAGCAGGGGTGCAGAAACTTGCATTGCTTTCACATCAGAGAGGCAGCAAGCCCTTAGAAAAACTTGCTTCAAAGTGTCAAAACTTGCTTACAAAACTGGTCATTTCAAATTGAAGTATTCAAAAAATGCAACAATTAAGGAAAAAACACATTTGATGTCCTAATTGGTGGCTTCAGCTGCTCTTGTTACTGGAAGCACAAGTATTAAGCTTCCTATCAGAAGAGGTCAACTAGAAATCACCCGCAAATGAAGTGTGTGTTTTGATATTGCTGTCCATATAAGCCACAACTTCAGATTTGCTCCGTTCAATATGCTGATGTTAGTGAAATAAGAATGAAAGTTTCTTCCAGAAAAAAAATTAACTTACTAGTAACATTATTGTCAAGCTTGTACTTGTTCTCTTTATTATTGAACTCATGGACTATAAAAAAAGGTCAGTGATGTTTTAGGCCACTGGTGAAGCTCCTCCATTAATGTAAATGAGAGCAGGATGATAAACAGCATTTCTTGCTTTTGTCCTTTCACTCTTGAGAAGCTCATGCAGCTTGGCTTAATCCATTTCAGAAGTCCACCTCCTCACTAGACTCACAGTCAGTAAGCATCTTTGTTGTATTACAGCAGGCCAAGAAGGATGTAGTAGAGGAGAACGATTGGCAGGAAGATCAACATTTGGAATGATACCCTGGAGTATGGATTGTGACACAAAAACACAAAAACAAGTTTCCATCAGTTCTTTGATTTGACAAGAGAAAAAGATGTCTGATGTTTGTGCATGCATCCAATACTCATAGCTATGCAAAGTTCGCATTCATGAGCACAAGCAACAAGCTTCAGGTTTTAACTCTACACATGATCATGTACCAGGGAGTTGGTGATTTGGATATAACTTACGCAGTAGCAAAGATATCAGCATGCAGGTTGTACTCGTTGGCAAGAATGAAAGTGATTATGCCTTGTGGGACTGCAGCCTGTTAACAGCAGAACATTCAAAATTATCAAACACATAGTAACCAACAAAAATTTTCTGCACTACATAAAGCTCATGGATTATTAATTTGAGAGTTCCAAATCTCATATAACCCATCCCTCAGTTTGAGAGCATCTTATATGATGATGATGCTCACATTTAGGGTTATGCAAAATCAAACCAAGATGGAAACCCAAATTGAACCTCCACAAAAGACAAGCATGATCTGACTTTGAAAACTTGCTTGATGGTGGAGTTTTCTCTCTACAAAGATATCAAAAAATTCAGACTAGAGCACCTGGTTGTATCAGATTGTTTTCTGGTCATGCTTGATATTCACTTCATGGATTCAGGAACCCACTTGATGAATCTGAAATATGACTGAATTTAAGGAATTTCCTGTAAATTGTTGGGGCTTGTTGCTGCATTTGCTTCAGGTTGCTTGTTACTAAGACATGTATACACAAGGACTCAAGCCTAAGCAACAAATGTTGAAGGTATATTAGAGGCATGGTACTTAGAGAGACTCGGCTCAAGAAGTTTATACGCAAAAATGGCAGACTGTAGGTAATTCCCTGTACCTGAGTGATAACAAATTGCAGACTGTTCCCTCGAATGCCCACTGCTACAGAAGCTATGGCCATGATTGCAGGTCCAACTCCAAAGCGAATCACAATACCTCCTATGGTTTTCCACAACCCACATGGCAACAGCTTTGGCTGGTTTGCCATGAACAGACCTGCAGCAGGCTCACAGAACCAAAGAGGAGTTAAGGTCTGGCCCACAGAGAAGTTCCATGTGTGCTCTTTCTCCTCCTCCCTCTCCTCCTCCTCAAGCCCATGTCTAAAATTTTGCAGCTGAAATTGCTGTGGATTTGCAGTTGGGTTCAGAATTTTATGCAGTAGTAGATGATGATGGATTTGATCATGGGGTTTGAACATTCAATCATAAGAATTCAACTGGATTTCAAGCATAAGTGAATTTGGTAGACAAGTCAAAGAAAGATGTTCAGCTACTTAAGTACCAAGGACAAACATGGAAGCTCCCAGAGTCATATTGGTCAAAATCTGCAGCGAGGCTTCCACAATTTGCGGCATGTTAAATCCCCACCTGCATCAGAAGCTCAACATGTACACCAAGTCAAAACTGAACCCTAATTTCCAAATCCAGAACATGTGTTTCTAGTGAGTTCCTCCTCCCTGCATGAAATGCTTCACAGCAGGAATGAAAATCAAGAGCAAGCTCTGATAATTTTAGGTACTTTGGAAGATCCATTGAAGTCTAAAGAGTTCAAGCTCATGAATCAACAGTTGCACCTGTCATGACCTACCTGCTGGCAAGAAGAGAGTAGGTGAACCCAAGCACGCTGCCATACAAGATGGGGAGTCTCAAAAGTCTGAACAGCACTCTCTTGCACACTTGCTGGAGCATGCTGAATCTTCCCAGCTGCTGCTCTGGGCTAGTCTCTCTCTTCACCTGCTGAATCTCTTCCAGCTTGTAGATGGTACGGCTCTCAAATTGCTCATGATCATGTCTTATGGTAAATGTGCTGCTGCTCTCTGTGCAATCCCCCCCTGCAGTATGATCAGCCCCAGCTGCTTCGACCTTTGCTTCCTGCTGCACCTGCTGCAGCATAGTTATACTGATCAAAGTCTGCTTGCTGGACAAATCGTGAACTACCATCTCTTTCTTGTTAGCCAACAACCCAGGAAGCTGGTCCAACTCTTCCGCCTTAGTTGCGAATGCTGCAGCAGCTCCAGCAGCTCCAGCAGCTTCAATCTCTGATTCACTCGGAGAGCTGCATGAGTTTCCTGCAGCATCTGAAGTAATAGTACCGCAACTGTTGTTGTTGCCTCTTGAGAAGCTCATGATGTTCTCATGTCTCTTGAGAAGCTCATGATCTTGTGCGGCAAGAAGATTATGATTACTCACGGTCTCGACTACTATATCAAGACTACGGAAAGAGGTATCATGATCAACATGAGCTTCTTCGAGATCATTCTCCTCCTCATCAGGATAAACAACAGCATGAGAAGCTACAGCAGCTCCTCCTCCACGAGCTGCAGCAGACATGATGTGCATTTTTTGCCTCTGAGCCAAGATCAGCTCCTTCTTGTTGTTGTTGGCTTTGATCATCAGCTGCATGTCTGCAGTGATCTGAAGCTGGGCTGCACGTACTTCGAACAGAACAATGCACACATTGTACCAAAACAGACACTGTGCACTGATGATGCAGATGCTACCTTGAATCGCAATCTTTCCATACATCGGCTGCAGAAGGGGGATCCCCACGATCACCGTATTAGGTAAAGTCGCAAGCATGAAGAAGGAAATCGCCCAGTCGAATTTCCTCCTCCTCGCTGCTTCTTCTTCTTCTTCTTTTGTGCTACTGTACAAGGACGACGGCACCGCGGCCCACACAAATAACATACCTGTACAAAAAAACAAGAGAGAGCAGCAAAATTGTCAGCAAAGAGAGCACAATCAACAGCAACTCCGGATCAAGACTGCAAAAGAAACTATGAGAGAGAGAGAGAGAGAGAGAGAGAGAGAATCTCATTGCTGATGCTGGACTTAACAGAGAGGGACGACTTTGGAGAGGAAATCCGCAGCAAGGATGCGAAGGCTGAGAGTGTAGGGGTTGTTGAAAGCCAGCACACGGAAGACGTAAGCGGGAATGAGGAAGTAAGTGTTGAGTTGCGCAATGCCCACGCACTGCTGTGGCTCTTGCACCAGCTTCCACCATCGCAACGACCCGTAGCCAAGCAAAATGGCCACGTAAAGCGGCACCACTCCCACCATGACACTGTAGAATTGCGCTCCTGTGAATGCCATGCTCAAGAAAAAAAGAAAAGAAAGAAAGAAAGAAAGAATTCTTCAATCTCTCTCGAGAATCTCTCTCTCTCTCTCTCTCTCTCTCTCTCTCTCTCTGTGTGTGTCTTATCTTGTCAAAACTCTCTCCTAAACTGCATTTCTCCTAAACTTCCATTTCATGCAGTTTATGATCTGACAAGAGAGTTAATTGGAGAAGAAGAGTGCATGAGATCAAGTCGATCTCGACTCTTTCTTTTGGTCTGTGTGTCCGTCTCTCTCACGCAACATGAGAGAGAGAGATGCATATATATATATACATAGATAGATAGATGAGCCGGCGTCATGCATTGCTTGCTATCGTAAAAAGACTTAGGTCATTTCAGACATCATGGATCTCTCTACCTATCTATCGATCCATGATGTGATGATATATGAGTCAATTAATTGTTTTTGTCTGTCCTTTTCGCAACTTTGGAGATGCTTCGCGGTGTGGTGCAGCCCAGAGAAGTAAATAACAGCAGATCAGGCAATATCAGATCGACAGGACAGAAAGACAGACGGCGGAAGAAGAAACAAGAACAAGAAGAAGACGTCGACGACGACGACGACCAAGAGATTTCCTGCGGGAGTGGGGTCCCGTCTTCTGCGCATGGCGCACATACAGGGAGGGACGGCGACGCTGTTTTGTTGCAGTTGGAGGTAGGTGTGGGTGGGATGTGTGGGGGCGAAAGAGGAGAAGAAGCGACGAGAAAAATACAAAGAGACTGAATGGAGACGAAATTTGTTGCCAATTTTTTTTTAATTACAAAATATATTTGATCAAATTTTCTCTTATGCCTACATATCCACCCACAATAGTAATTTAATGGCTTTTGTACACATTATTTTGGATGAAATATTTAAAAGCATTCCCATCAAGTAACAAGCCTTTCATTAGTATTTAGCACATCCAAGGTACAATGTTGATTCCTTTGGCTTTCTCATCCATAAACTTGAAAACGTGGACTGAGTAAATCAATTGATCATTTAAAAATTCTTCTCCGGCCCAATGCAATGTTCAACTATTTGACAATGATACTTCATCCAAAATATATAGCAATGGGGCCATTTTCCTGCACCCCCTAACCCTATTATAGCTTTCCAATAATATGCAACTTACTTAAAGCATCTTGATCTCACAAATAAAATAAAATCCTTTGATATTTAAAATTTTGCAAGATGATAGTGAAAAGTTTCTTGCTATGTAATAAATATGGTCAAAATGTTGGGTTCATGAGAGATAATTTTTTTAATAAAAATATCATGATTTTGTTAACAAAAAATATCATGATTTTGATTAATGATAATGATTTGTTCAAATGTAAAGATTTCGATTATTATTTATTATTTAAAATGAATTTTTTTGATGTTTATGGATGAGACACTGAAAATTAAACAGTAAATTCTTTTCTTCTTTTCTTTTAAAGATGTAATTTATAGTTGTGGAGTGGAGATCCTCTTAGAAACCATGCACTTTTTCTCGTTTATGGGTGAGTAATCAAGGTAAGGGAATACACTAGTACCAGGGTGGCATAGAATAACTAATTGATTTTGAAATTTTCATTGCAACAAATCAAATATTCTTGAAGATTAAATACTTTCCTTCAACAAAATTTCGTTCTTTAAAAAGAATTTTTTTTAAAAAAATTCATTATTTAGTGGAGGTAGGCCTGAGGGTTCAAAACGTAATCTGAAATTTCAGAGCGCCATGTGGCATCATTCAAACACTTTCAAAGTAAAGATTTTTTTTCTGAAAATAACATAAGTAGTGTCAAAGATGCTTAACCCTCGAGTTACTATGGTAATTGACAATTTATGTTGGATGTGATAAACATGGATAGAGGCCCAACTAGTGGGGTTGTGGGTAAAGGTTCAGTTTTATAGACCAATCTAAACCCTTTTCTCTTTAACTTTTGTTTTGAGTCCAAACAGGCAATTTAAAACACGTTCGTTTTCCCACTTTTCCAGGGGTGGTTCAAAAGGAATTTTTGGGGCCACTTTAGATGAGGGTCCAAGGTCCAGGGTCCACTGAAATAGAGCAATCCTATGGGATGAGAGCCATAAATTGGACCCAAGGCCTTTAGACGAGGGTCCAAGACCCAAGAGTGGCAAATTCAGGCTAAACCTATGTCGTCGCACCATTTTGGAGGGAAAATCAATTGATTCAAACCTAAATAAATAAATAAATAAATAAAAGAGTTGCAAAAGGAAAGCTCACTATTTGAAGAACGAAGATGCAAGCTGGGGTCCAAGGCAGGGTTCAACTCAAGGACTCAATTTGCTTCAAATGTGTCCATATTGTGTATAATTGTTATAAATCTTAAAAGGTTAGATACAATGTTTTCCTTTTCAATTTTGCAATACTTGGCAACAAGAACGTCCTCCGCATAACAATCCCTAACAATTAAAAAAGGATTTGACTTCACTTGGACATTAAAAAATGCAATTTATTTGAGTTTTTTTTTGTTGGGAATAGTGTCACATTTTCACTTGTACTACACAAGCACGATGATCCGAATCTACAAAATCACTTTATAATGTATGATATAGTATGATTCATACTAGTTAATTAATTTAAAAAGTTCAGATTTATTTTTTTGGTGATGGGCAACTTTGATTGGCCCATGAAAAAAAAATGTGATCAAACTTTGGGCTCTCCAAAAAACATTGTGTATTATTATAGTCTTCTCTTTTGGACCACTCAGCTATCTATGAAGCAAGGTAGTTTGTTTTGTTTTATCTTGTAGGGGTAAGATCTTCCAAATCACAGTGCTTCATGTCATGCTCTTGGTATCTTCAGAAAGCTCTCAGTGAGGCGGGGTGCACCGACTTGGTTTGAGACTTTATGGAGCTCTGATGTGGAAGCTATTGATTATTGAACCATTTTCTCAATGAAAAATAAATAAAATTGAAACCTAAGAACTGTATTGGAATTTTGGAAGCATTTCTTGATGTTTAAAACTTGCCTTTGGCAAATCTAATTTAATTAGAGTTTCTTTCACAATTTTCAGACATATAGTGAGGGAAATATTGATTTTTTAGTGAATTTTGTTGCTGAAAATTCAAACAAATTGCAAAAATTGGGTTTGAAAGGAAAAATCAATTGAACCCTCAATGTGTTCACACTTGAGCCAACGACACAGGCTACACTAGCATAGTTTATTATAAGTGGAACTTTGGGCATCAACCCTTGAACCTACGTTTATTTACCAAAAAACCTAGATTCATTTAACAATAGTGTACCCTGGGTTGTGGGCCCAAGTGTGAACACATTGTTTATTTTTCACATTTTCAGAATTGAACATATCTAAATTTGATAATGTGAACACATTGAGGGCTCAACTGATTTTTCCTTCCAAACCCAATTTTTGCAATTTGTTTGAATTTCCAGTAACAAAAATTCACTCGAAAAATCAATATCTTTCATACCTTAGCTCTGAAAATTATGAAACAAACTCTATTAAATGTGACTCTTTAGGGGCTTTCCAACAATACCGAGAACACCCTGTTCTCAAAATTCAATACAGTTTTCAGTTTTGATTTTATTTAGTTTTCATTGACAAAATGGTTCAATAATCAATAACTTTCACATTGTAACTCCAAATAATCTCAAACAAGTTGGGCGCACCCTTAGAGCTTGCGAAAATATCAAGCACGTGCCATGAAACACCGTGGTTAGGGAGATCTCAACATGACAAAGAAAACAAAACAAACTACTTTAGTTCATAGATAGATACTAGAAAGTTAAATTTTTAAAAAATTTGTAATAATCTTTTAGGTTTTAAGAATGTTCATTCATGTAAGTTGTAACACATTGTTGAATAGTATAGGTTCACTTTTACTTGATTTTGACGTGGTTTTTATATTAATTTTCCATTTTTGAATGACATCATTAATTTGATGTCATGGTGACATCGCACTAATGTTTCGCCCTTTACTTGAAGAGCCAACAATTCCCAGGCCAAAAAGTTCAAATTATTCTTTACTTTTGGGACCATGTCCTTTTCTCTCCAAGTTATAGTACTTGTTCATCCATTTTTTGTGTTTGTCGTTACCATAAAACCAAGTTCAAAATTTTGAACATTTTTGTAATTTATTGCAATGCTCCGGTGCTATCAACCATATTGTTGCTAGGTGATCATCATATATTGTGTAACTCCGTGACGTAAGAATGATGAATAAGCTTTCATGTTCTTGCATGAATCAATGGGCATTGGATGCACCAATGGATGGAACTTTCCAATTGGGCATTGGTATGCATGAACCTTCTTTTGATCAACTTTAATTTTGGTCATGTTGGTATTCTAATTAATAGAAGTAGGAAGGGGCTTTAATTACAATACCTTCTTTAATATGTTAATCCAAGCCTTTCATTTAGCTATTAGTTCTTTCAATTAACTTGATGGTCCTTCCTTTCAACTTTCTTGAACATCATCATCTAGTATTAAATTCCTCGACTTTTGCAATTAAATTTGTAATTCTTTTTTAAGGGTGGTAACAATCACACAATTCACACTTTACATTCGAATATGGTCAAACCGATTATCCAACCAACCATGATTTTTGGCAAAATCATGAAATATCTTTGTTCATTTTAAATTTCTATCATAAATGCAAGACTATATGAACTCACATTTGCAAGGGTGTTTTGCATTGCACATATCACATCACACACTTTGAAGAATTGTCAATTGATTAACAACTTTATTTCATTAGACACTTATAAAGATTTCATGCAATGATGTTAACAAAAGAAAACATTTAATGCACAAATAATGTGCTAGAACTTTATCCGTAAATGCTTATTACACATTGATTGTTATTAGCTCACTTGAGATAAATTTTTTTTAAAAATTAGATCAACAAATCTAGCAATCCTATTGCCCTACAAAAAATTAGCTTAAGGTTTACACATAACCTTATTATGCTTAGCATTGAAAATAATGATTTTTTTCTAGCATTTATTGGTCCTTTAAAATTCTCCCAAACCTATCAAACCCTCTTACATAATAAACATTTTATCGTCAATTCACTTATAAGAAGTAAGAAAAATATTTTAAACCACCAATCTAGTAATTTCATTGGCCTTAAGATGTTTTTTGCACACCTACACACAAGCCTATTTGATACCCTATGTATATTAGGACATTCATATTATAACTCTTGCATTATACATGCAAGGTTAAAAACAAACATCTAAATGTCATATGTTTGAATGTAACCACAAAAACATAAGTAATGTGCAACCCATTTTCACATAGTCTCTAGATGAATCCTTTACAATTGATGTGATTGATTGTGACTAATAGATTGAGTTTGTTTATGTTATTTGAATAATGCTTAAAAATGTGGATAAATTTATTTCAAAAGTGATTGAAGTACATTATTAAAAATCATGTTCATGAAAATCTTATTATTGTGCAAGTGTGTATCATTTACAATTAAGTTGCATTTGTATCACAAAAGTACAATGCATTTATAACTAAAATGTCATGTCTGAAATTCATCAAATTCATTGTAATTGCATGCAATGCCTTTGAATGATTAGAATATGCAATATATATATGATTATGATCAATGTATTTTGATTTTATTTACAAGACTTTGCACAAAAGTTGATATTGACACAATAGGTGTACAACCATGAATTGCATGGTCCTGCCACATTTTGTCATTGCATTGCCACTATGGAAAATCGAAATTGGCATGTCCATTGCCATGTCATCCATGAGGTTATTAGAAACAACTATTTTGTAATTGATTTTTATTTATATAATTATTTGTGGGCCAACAGTTAATATGCAAATTAAAAAATAAGGCATTATAACGGATCTTGTCCATTCTAACCCATTCATTTATGACTTGTGTGCAAATCAACATTTTTTGCGACTATTGATGTCAAGGTTGTGAAAAATGACGTGACATGCCCAATTTGTGTCCATCATCATGTCACTGTCTATTAAGATGAACAATGACTATTTTTTCAACGACAGAATTTTTTCGGTTAGATCAGTTTTGGTGGCTGAAAATTTTCAATTCCCCAATTTTCAATCTCAAACTCAAAAGTCAAAATTTTCAATCACTAAATTGGACGACCAAATTTCTTTTTCATTGCCTAGAAAATATTTGGGTGTTACCTAAAAAAATTCAATCATCCAATTGACATTAATTCGATCTCCACCATTGATCCAACAATTGAAAAAAAATTGGATACTCGAAAAAAATCAGCCTCTACTTGAAAAAATTTCTTTTCAACTTAAGTGATCAAAACATTTTAATGGCCAAATTGGTGATTGAAAATTTTTGATCACCATTCAAAATGCTTTTTCAATTGTCATTCAAAAAAAAAATTAATCATTGCCATGAAAGTTCTTTTATCACCATTTGAAATTTTTAGTGGTCCGATTGACGATGGTTCAATCTCCACCATTGATTTAACAGCTAAAAATTTTTAGTTGTTGCCCAAAAACAATTTGGCCATTGTTTGAAAAAAAATTGGTTGCATGCTCAATTTTTTATTTCAATCACTAGTCAAAAAAATTTGATCACCACAAAATTGCAATGATTAAAAGTTGTTTTGATCACCACATGGTTTCTAGAAACAAATGACACAATTTTGAGTCACACCTTAATTTTCCCTAAGCAATTCGACCTTAAGTTGACCTTAGGTTGACCCTATTCTCACATGACATTGAATAGCATAGCATTCAAATGAACATTTAAACGTTGTGACATTGTTAACGATGCAACTATTTTTTGTGGGATGTGGTAAAAATGACTTGTAATTATATATTCAACTACAAAGGGATTTAAAATTACATATGCAATTATGACTTGCAATTAATATTAGTTTGGATGAAAATGAAAATGAAACTTCCAATTATATCATCCATTTTTAATAGTTGGGCAAAAATAGATGAAAATGTAATTGTTTCTATGACTCACAATGTGGTTCATGGGTCATTAGACACCATGTGGGATCTTATTCAACTTGAATTGCAACTATAGATCTTAGTTACAAATATACATGTAATTAAATATTAAAAAAATATTAAGTTGGCAAATGAAATTGCAAGATTTAATGGTCTAGATTATTTTTCTTAATAATTTTTAATGAGCTAAATGTGAAATGTGTAATAGGTTTTAGTAGGTTTGTGAAAATTTCATATGACCGTAGACCAATTGAAATGGTAGAAATGGATCATTATTTGCAATTTCTAGCATAATAGGGTTTTGTGTAAATGAACATGTTTTTTTTCTAAACATTAAATGGGATTGTTGGAATATTTGTGATTTGATTTTTTTTAAAAACTAGTTTGAGTGAATTTAAGCAATTCATTGTAACTGCCATTTAAGCTAGATAAGGTTTTTACATTTTACTTGAAAATACATTTTGTTTCAAGTTGTTAATTTTGTGTTGGGGCCTAAATGCCATTGATCCACTAAAATATTTACTCAATTTGGCTAGAAGACAAAATGAATTTTTTTTTTAAAATAATTTTATATTTTTGGCTACCTATTTGAACTATGTATAAAAATATATTGATTTTTCATAAGTTTTAGTTGAATTTTAGCTATTGAAAATCTCCAAAAAATGACCTTAACACTTTTAAATTTTAATGTAACTAAGGGATATATATATATAAAGTCAAGAAAAAAAATGTTGGCTTTAAAGATGGTTGTTTAGGATAGCAAATTATTACAAATTCCACACAAAACAAAATTTAGTAGTCCAATGCATTTGGCAATATAACTAATTTATTAAATAGGCTAGGTAGTAAGGTCATTAATTAATTAAACACATATTTGATTAATTTAAGACAAAATTTTAATTTAGGACTTTATGGAACTTGGTGGACAAGATGAACTTCACCTAGTGGCCACCAAACTCAACAAATTAATGATCATTTTTAAAATGAATATCATATTCCAATATTTTTCAATTACGTTATTTTCAAGTAAAAAAGGCTTTGTAACCAACAATTCCAAAAAGATAACTCCCATGTACACATTGTGTCAAAAAAAATTCAAATCCAAAACTAGCTTATGAATTTCATGAATGATGAAAAATTAAATGTTAGCATTCCCATCAGTGACATAAAGAGATTTAACCCTTTGAATTTCAAACAAGGAGAGCGATACCAATCCAACAATGCCAAAACTACATCAATGTACTAATATTTATTAAATATATATACACCATAAAAAAAATTTAAATGAAATTTCACCTTGTGGGCATTGGATGAAACATAATTAATTATTAATTATGAAAACCAAATGACACAACTCCCATTTATAATGAGAAAAAAAAATTCAATCTTTTGAATTTAATATATCAATTACAAACACCATGCTAATTGATTACATTTCAAATTCCATATATAAATAAAGTAGTATGGAACAAGGCTTAAGATTCGAGTAGGCAACTTTGGTGACCCATCTGCATTAGTTTTCCATAATCTTCTTGGTGGTGCATCTATCGGACTCCAAACAAAATCTGTGGGGGAAATTTTGTATTACATCACAAACCACCCACTACACCAAAATGCATCCTAGTTCACTATGGTTTCATTAGATTTTGAACAAATTTGAACATTTTTACCATTGTGAAACTGGTCAACCCCCAGTGAACGAAACCAATTGTTACTAACAATGAATTGGTCCACTTGTACCTAGTGAAACAAGGTTATTATCAAGTGAAATACAAATTTACCAAGTCATTTCACTTGTTAATTAATTAATTAAGCAACATGGGAATCAATTAAATTTAAATTATTTAGTATTTAATGTAATATTTAATATTCATGATAATTTCATATTTTTTAACCTATGAATTATTGACACGTGTCACTATTTATGTTAGGTTTAAAACTTAACCTATGTACAAAGGCCATGTAATCAACCTAAATAAGCACCTGCTTTAAAAAACTACATTGGAAAATATTCGATCAATTTACCACTTTTGATCACAAACACACCATTTGTGAAGTTTGATCCCTTGACCTCTAGGATGGTAGCAGACACCCTTACCATCAAGCCACCACACTTGTTGTGATAATGTGTTATATTACATTTTATTTATCAAATACTTCATTTTAAACATTAAAAAAACATAAATTTTGAAAATTCATATTTTTTGAAATTTTGTCCAAATGAAATTATTAAAGTTTTTTTTAAAATTCAATAATGTACATAATTACATATATTTCCTTTTGAAAGTGTAAAATCATTTGAACAAATTATTTTTTGAATATCACTATTTAATAACATTTCAATGACCATTCTTTTGAAAAAAAATGTTTGATAAATGGATAAGATTTTTGTTAATATAATAATATTACCTATGTTAGACTACTTTCAGTTATTTTAGGGCTACTTTTCATTATTGATGGCTATTGGTGGTTATTTTATTAATGGCTACTGTTGGTTATTCTAATATAGACCATTGGTGGTTATCTTATTAATGGCTATTGATAGTTGTTCTATTCATGGTTATCTTATTAATGGCTATTGATAGTTGTTATATTCGTGGTTATCAGTGGCTATTTTATTAATGGTTATTTTATTAATGGGTATTGGTTGTTATTCTATTGGTGGTTATTGGTGGTTATTTTATTATAAACTATTGTTTGATATTCTAGGTTATATTATCATAGGCTATTGGTAGTTATTTTATTATAGGTTATTTTTAATTATTTTTCATAGATTATTATTAGTTATTCTAGGTTATTTATCTTAGGTCTTTTTCTTTTTTTAATTTGTATACTTCAGATAAAATAACTCATAATAACATAAAATATAACGACCTTGAATAACCTAAAGTATAATTTGAAATAACATATATTAACTTAAAATAAAATAACTTAAGGTATAACTTAAGGTTAGTTGAATGATATAATTTTAAATAACTTAAAGTAAAAAGCCTATAATAAGTTAGTTAGGATACCTTAAAGTAAAATAATGTATAATAGTTTAGGGTATAATCATTTATAATAGCCTATGATAATTTATAATTACTTCGGGTATAAGTTAAAATAATTAAAGTAGCCTAAAATAATATAAGGTATATCATAAAGTAATATAGGGTATTTAAAACAAAAACATAAAAATAAACCTATTTACCACAGTAAATTATGTCAACTAATGATGGTTACATAATGATATTATAGTGAAATAATTTTAACCAAGGTGAAATCACTAAAATGCAGTGAATTTATTTCATTTTTAAAGTCCCATAATGATTTAAATTAATGAACTACACCCCACTTTTATATTAGTGACCTTGCGAATCAACAAAATATTTAAATAAATGCATATTAGTATGCCCTACCAAAGTTTCAAAGTCATCCTTCAAATAACCTAGGGCCTTAGATTAAAAATTTGGAATCTCTTGAATCAATTGAAGAATGAACGGTTTCTCCTATGAGATCATAAAAGCTCTCATCAAATCCGCTAGAATGTAATTGTTTTCCTCCTTCAAGTTTTTTGACAAATATCTGAAACATCCATTGATATCCTAATGTATATGGCCAATTTGACCTCCTCAAGCACATCCTTCGTTGTCAACAATAATAAAAATGATAACAAATGTCAATTTTTATTGTCCTTCACACAATTATCCATTTGGAGCAACAAGTTTCTCGGTAGAGGTTTCACACCAATAGTCTAATCTAAGGTCCATAATTCGCATACACAACATGGTTTCCCTTGCAAGAGACATGTGAAAAATGAGTTATGTGGGGGGTGCTCAAATAATAATTTCGACTTTGAAACTACAACCGCCTCCAACATTTGCAAAAGCGCAACAACTTACAAGGACCCAATTGTGAAATTAGGATCGTTTGGCCACAACTCATTAGAATATTGTGCATATCTCTCATTTTCGTGTCCATGCATTATCATACCCATGAGGGTAATGGGTAATTTTCCAAAACTAGATATCATTTTGTTGTAAACTTGCAACCTTAGAAGTGGAGTTTTTGTGTGATCCATTTTGCCATGGATAATGCATAGGAACTCATCCTTCAACTGCACTGACTTTGTCTTCCAAGTGTGGTATAAATTTCTACATGACTCTTGGTGCAAGATTTGTTTTTTTAGCTTCCCCTCATACTCAATAGTTTCATTGTTATTCCTTCACACCTTCGATATCAAGTCCTTGAAAGATTCATAAATAATGCATTTGGCAAAGACCGACCCTCACTTTCACACATTGACATTTCGATGGTGTCTTTTTTTCAACCTATTCATGGCAGACTAAGAAATACCACCAATACTTAATTCTTTGCTTATATATAACAACACAATATGAAAACAGAGGAAGTTTAGGTTCATGATAATAAATGCCCCAATATATATGTTGAAAAAAATGTTTCAATTACTAATAAAATAGATTGGGACAAGAAACACCTAGCAGTTGCTAGGCATTTCTCGCTAAATAAACACTACACTTTATTGATCATTATGCCCCTGCAAACTCTTCCATGTTTCAGGCAATAAATGTCGAACATCTTATCTACCATTTTTAATCCCTTCCATTTGATGCAACATTATATCTGCAAACAAGTGGATTAATGATTAAACATTTAATTATGTTTGCCTGGTTGAAATTCGCAATTTATATGTACCTTTGTTGCCATGCAGTAAAAATCAACAACCTCGCTCACTATTTGATTTGCACAACATGTATGTTAACCTTGAAAGACCAAGGATTTAGTACCAAGCAATTTCACAAATGTCTACACCTTTAATAGTGATAAACTTTCGTCATCTTTCGTCTCCCTTCATATGTAACCTTCTTGGAATATCTAAACCATATGTTTTGTAGTCTTCAAAGGACAAGCTCCAAAACTCTTGTCTGAACAACAAGGTCTTTTCATGAGGAAAGTGCCGACAACAATTCATTATGCAACAAACTAATGCACTCACACTATGCACGAATTCCACTAACAACATTTTTTCAATTCTAGAAACAAAACCTTCAGAATCAACATCGTTCTGCTTCCTCTTATGAAAAGAATTTTTTTTCTTCACACCAATTGTTTTCACATCATCATCATCTAGTATATGGGTTTCATTGAATGCAATGAAATGCTCTCTCAAGGGGTATCTGTCAAAAATCGTTTAAACTAACAACCATTTCCAAATCATCGTCACCGCTAACATAGTCCCAGGACAATACAAAATACAAAGCCCAACATGGTCCTCACCTAGTTGATCGTTAATAATTGCTTCTTGTGGGTCACATGCAACCGCCTGACCTTTTGCAATGAAGACCCCACCATTGTCTACAAGATCGCATTCAACTCCTCGGCATTTAGAACTTTATCTTCCAACCACATTTGAATTTTTCCTCTCACACCATCACCATATTTTGCATTGTCATGTTGATGCCCATTAACTTGTTGATTTCCTTCTTCATGTCATTCAGAATTTTCTTGCACCCGATCCTCCTCATCACCTTCTCCAATATCATCCTCACTTTCTTCCTTGTTCCTGGAATCAGAACCAAATTCACACGAGGAGCCTTGCACACCATCCTCAAAGGTATAAATCCCTTCTCCATGTAATTCCTCACTACACAAGTCTTAAACTATATTACCCATATTCTCAAAATCAACAATGTTCTCAAACCATAAATCATTGAGCAATGAATCGTCTTTTCATGAAACGAGTTTCTTTACAAGATTATTCACCCCATCCATTGTCAGATCATTTTGATCAAGCATCATGATAGCCAATTCATCATTCAACGATAGATCCTTGAAAGGCCAAAAATCCTCCATTCCAACTGTTGACCCGCAATATTTGGCTATTGAAGTTGGGCAAAATAACTTCCATTTCTCGAAGGCCTTATGCAGGATTTCAATTAAAACCACCATACAATTCTCTGATCCACATTGACCATATATCGAAACAAGTGATGGATTTTTGCATGTTCTAATACCAATCTTCATTTGTTCATTTTCGTGAAAATCCCAAATGTTAACAAAGCTACCAAACATGAATCCCTTAGTCATGTCCTGCCAAGACAATAACAAAACAAGGAAATATTAACAATATGAAAGAAAGATTTCAAATACGATCTTTTTGGCAACCTTCTGATTTTCACACATGGCAACCACCAAGATTTTGAGCTTCAAATCCATTTCTTCCAAAATTTGTTTCGTAGCCAATATTCTTAGTGAGAATCACTACGTGGTCACTACGCAGTTTGTAACCAATATTCTTGAAAAGAATCACCTGGCAACCGCAAGGAGTTTCACAACCATTAATTTTTGGTGAAAATCACTTAGCGACTGCCATGCATTTTGTAGCCAATATTCTTAGCTAGAATCACCTAGTGGCCACAAGGTGTTTCATAGCCAATATTCCTAATGAAAATCACCCAACGACAATTTAACATAAAATTCTAAGATTTGGAGTGTTTGAGTTTAGAAAATATATCTATCAGTTTTATACCATAAATGATGCATAAGAGGCAAGTTATTTGGTTTCAACTTCAAACGCAACTTAACATCTAGAAATACATTTTGCATTTTTTCCTTCATTGATAGCATATGTAGTTTCAAGTATAATCACTTCATAGAACCGGGAGTAGAAGGACAGAAAGTCGCTTCATAGCCTACATATTACAAGAATTATATGAGAATTAACACCTAGAAGTTTGTGATTACTTTCCCAACACAAAGACCTTACATGTAGCAGGTTCATGTTTGGATACCTGAGGAACGTTGAGAGGTTCCAAAATCAATAATCTTCAAGGTTTCATGCACTTTTGATTAATAGAACTCAACATTATCATCCATACATTCATGGTAGAAGCAAGCAAGGTCCCACACATTTAGCAATGTGTATTCTCGATGAGAAATAAAAACCATTGAATGCATGGAACAACACTTGCTTATTTTCTTGTAGTCCCAACTCCATGTATGATCCATGTTTTTAAGTTTGATTAGGTGAAAGTAACAACGAATGTCCTTCTTGACATTTGAATAGGCCTCATGATCTTTAATTTGTTTATGTTTACAAAAGGTAACAACATTTGCAACATTTTGGAGGTGTTGACTATCCATGGTCAATCGTTCCTTCCTTATTTCCTACTTCAATACAACCCCTGCTCCATCATGAACTCCCTTACCATGGTCATTGCCCAAGTAAGACTAGACCATGTAGCAGCCATGTGGCAAGTGCACTTAGTCTATGGTTTTGGATTGATAATTACAATAAGTCAAACTATGGTCAGAATCAAAAACACATAATATAATTACATGGATTTAAGGTCCAATAGATGGTAAAAAATAATCTCACTAGTGTAAAGGGCAAAAAATTTAAGGTTTAAGTATACTATGCAACATGATACCATGTCCGCCTAGACTTGAACTAAGTTGCACAACCATCAAACCAGACTAGATGTTCATTGAAGTAGAGCCCATGTGTAGTTAAGGGTGTTTGCACACTACAATGATATTATATGGAAAACTTCTATCTAATCATGCATAGTGTCTCTAAAAATGACTCACTAAACATCATGCACAACATCTCTCAAGATGACACAAGGAAGTGAACTTGTAGCTTCATAGTCATAGTCATTCATTGCTTCAACATCACAATAACTATCTCCCTTTCCCCCTTGTGTTCTAAACAAAAAGTTATCTACTGCATTCTTTTCCAGCTTCAGTTGTGGCGTGGATATGAAATGCAAAGGGTCAAACACCTTCCATCCACACCCAGCATGGGTCAATGCCACAATGGAATGGTGCTAGATATCATATGTCATGAAATTTGGTTCTATCTAGTCCTCTATGTTGGCAAAGGAGAAGTTGCCACATTAACTTTGGCCATACAAAAGGCATGCCATACAAGATTAGTTTTAGCCATCTCCTTCCAAGACTTAGAAACCAATCTGTAATCTTGAAGGAGATTAACAATTCCTCATGGTCTTGTTTGAGGTCAAAAATGTGAAGCCATATGTGGTGGATGAACACATCATCCAAAATCCCAGGGATAAAAGAACCTTGACAATACCAAGCAATGGTAGTAAAATGATGCACAACCTCAATGGCATGAAGTGTAGCTACCTAGGTCTGTTGACCTTCATTGAGGCACATCTTTTATGCCTTTGGCACTCTTTTGTTGTTCTTGTTTACCATCTATAGTAGCTTGGATTAATGTTAAATTTCTAACCAGAAATACATGATTACCACTAGACATGCATTGTTGTAAACAAAATGAATTTGATGGAAGTGGTTTAACAACTTACTTAATCTTCCAACAAAATCACACAATAGCCACTAATGACACTCCTCAAAATTTGTAAAGAAACAGGGGCTCAAGTTGCAAAACAAATAGTGTGAAATTCATGACTAGTTAATTTCCAAAAGAATTGGTGCATCAAGCTATGAAAATTTGTGTATGGCCAAGAATTCGCACATACTTCTAGCATAATTCTCTAGTATGTGCCTCAAGTAAGTACCTCTGCCAAAATTCCTTGGTGGCTATTATGTGCTTCAAATACTAAAGGCAACCACTTAATTGATCTAGTAATTGAGGCACATAGTAATCACCAAGGACACTCTTCAAAATTTGTTGCAGAACATGGATTTTGGTTGAGAAAGAAATTGTTAAATAATTGGTCATCAATTTCAATAGGCTCAATATCTAGGACCAATTTTGAAAATAACTCCATATGTACATACACACAAAAAAAAGGGGGTAGAGCTAATTGGTACAAATGGTAAAGGCATGAAATCAAAGTTCCTTGGAAGGAGGTTGTTCCATGGCCCCACTTTTTCAACGGTACCACATTTGATAATATTGAATTGAACTTTGACATCGATGTTACAACATCATGTCAGACATGTTTTTGTAAACAAAAAAAACCCAAGATATATAGTCACTAACAAAATATTGGATTATTAGCATCATGTCTACATGCAAGAACATTTACATAGTCTTCAAAATATGGCCAGGTTGAACCCTAAAATGAAAACTCCAAGGAGGTTACTCCACGACGCCAATTTTTCAATGGTACCACATCTAATATTTAACACTTACAATGCTTACCAAATTTGACATTCATATATTTCTTGCAAGTAAAAGCACCAATATCATTGAAGTAGAGGCCACTATTAGTAAATGATATTTGGCATGCAGCAGGTGATCATTCATCATACATGGATTGGTATATAAAGAGTGCATTGTTGGGTATAGTCTATATGACAATAAAGCTTTACATGCCTACAAACTTCACTTTAGGTTGTGAAACCTAAAACTCTAATAACATCTTTAATTAGTTCTAAAAAAATTTCCTCTATACTTTGCTACAGATTGTAAACTTTCAAGAGTGCATCAAAAAGTATCCATGTAAGATCAACAATCACCATCTTCAAAGTTATGGCCAAAACAAACCCTAAAAGCAAAATTAAACCCAAGGGTCCTCTAGTTATAAAGTTGCTTGATGAACCCCTAACTCTGACAATGTGCAATAGTCATTGTATAAGGGAATGATTAATCTGATGACATACTCCCCATACCACTATGAAGGAAGAGCGTGGAACATCGGTGGATCATGCACTGTTGGCAAGAATCAGCCATTGATAGTACAAAACAACTATAAACATAATGCATACAAGGAGATAGAAAGGATGTTTAGATGGAATTTTTACAGATTGCAATTGTTAGATACAACACACAAAAATGAAGTAAGAAACAAAAAAAGAAAAGGAGGAAGGAAAAAAGAAAGGTTCATTATAGTTGAACTTCTACTGCTCTTGATCTCCATTCCCAAGCTTTGCTCCTATTTTGCTTGCCTCCACACCTTCCACACCAAGCTCGTGTTCAACTAGCCTAAACTCCAACCTCTTATTCTAGCAATGTAAACCCCAAGCTCTCGTCGAATCGGCCTAAATCCTAGAAGCAGAATGATAAGGGGAAAGGGTTTGGCCTCCTACCTTCTTCCTTAGATCTTTTTTTAAAAGCCAAAAAAATAAAAATCTAATGGTCAGCTTTCAAAAATTTCAATATCATCCAATACTTTAAATTCATTCTTCCTAATTTTCAAATTACTTTCCCACTTTCTTTTACTTTGTTACTTCTCATTATAGGCCCTAAAACCTCATACCTTCAAATTTGAAGTCAATGAAATTTTACAGCAAGACCACCCGCACTCATAGGTCTCATTGGCCACCTTTTACAAGAAACAAATCCAAAATTTGACATTATTATTCCTCTTAAAAGTAGTTTCCCAAGTTAATAAAATTTTGTGTTTAAAACATGATTTTTTATATGAACTTAAACACCAATACTTGCATATAATAAGTCAAAATAATCCTTTAACAATCTAAAAGTAGGACATATGAATTGTTTTGTCAAATGATAATAATTAATATACATTTAAGTTATTTGTGCAATCTAGGACAATAGTGTAAATTTGGAAAATATAGTGAAAATAGGTCCAATAAAAATGAAACACATAATCTTAAGTTTTTAAAAACATATTCATATCATACCATATACACTCATGTAGTTTTTCTTTTATGTTTTTAAGGATTAAGTATTACTTTCTATTTTTCTATATTGACCATTTTGTGTTTTTTACTTGCAACGTATAACTTTTTGGCCTACTTTTGTGTGCTTGCACCCTTGAACATTTGGATTTTGGGGTGAAAGGTGGAGTTAAAGTAAAATTAATTTGTTTCAACACATGTTATTTTGTGCATCTATGATAACTTTCATTATTCTTGTGTTATAAGGCCTTGTTGATAATGTTTGAATTCATCCAAACCAAAGTTGTTGTACATACAAATAAGGCTTCTTAAAAAATAAAATGGTAGTTGTGTTTGAAAAATATAATTTTAGAATAAAATGTACATGATATTATACAATTTTGTAAGGTTGCTAATAATTATTTTACTAAATATGTTATTGTTCGTTGTGTAATAAACTAAACCAAGATATGCAAGAAAACAAATGTCAAAACAACTTGGTGAAACAAGAGATTAAATATGTTGAAGTTTAACATTAATACTTTAATTATTTGATGCATTTTGTTTTGAAACCACCATTTATGTGCAACTGTAAGTTGTAATTAATTTGTATCAAATCACATTGTGTTATGTATGGGTGAAAACACAATCAAAGGAGCCAAATGCACCAAGGTAAAAGTTATTTTTCAAGGATTGCACATGATAGATGACATTCCTATTTTGATTTATAATCCTAAATTTTGAATTTTTCATACCCAATTTATCACTACGTGTTAAATATAAATTTTTTTTACTACATCTTGATATTATATCATGTATATTATGCATTCATGCCCTTTTCCACATAAACATAAATAACCACATTTTCAAAATTCATCATTTTCAAGGCCAAAAACAAATTAAATGTGCTCAAATGTGTTATAAAAACATATTCCACCAATTTCAATTCCTTTTTTTCTTTTAATCATCAATGTTAAGATCCTTTTCAATTTCCAAAGGAATGATGCACATTTGATAAGATAAAAGGGGGAAAAATTGATTGTTCATTCAAAAGGTTTGTATGTTTTAAACATGCAAAAGGACTTTTGATTTACATCAACTTTTGAACATTGAAACTTTGTAAGTAATGGAATCTATTTGAAAACAAACATTGGCAATTCAAACAATTGTGCTTCATTTGTGAATTTTCAAAGATACCAAACTATAGAACTTTAAGGATTGTCCATTGACATAAGTGGCTTTTTTCACTACGTTTTCATTTGTATGTTGCATTTTGATTATAAATTAATTACAACAATTTATGTGTTACCTGGTGAATGGCAGAGATCAAACAAGGTAGAATATGATCAAGAGAATGGGAGAGATTCAACAAGGTGGAATGCATATGGTTAATGAGTTGGATAGGATGAAGACATTTCATTAGTTTGAAGATTCAAATTACTTTTGAAGGGAAAGGACTTAGGATGTAGTTATGAAGGTTGATGATTTTTTGGGAGTTTATTTGCTTTTACACACACAAAATTTAGATAGTTGTTGGAGAATAGAATAGAGAAAGTGAGTAGTTTAGAGTTCTATTGGGTTTCAAACCACATATTTTCATGTTTTCCATATTAGATTTATACACTTAATACTGTAGATGTTTGATATGTTCAATTTTGAGGAAAAAAAAAATAGAATATTAATGAGGAAACAATGATATTACTCTAAATTGTTATGTTTTTTTTATTAAATTATGAATCTTGATCACAAATTTTGATTATGGAAGATAATAGAGAATTTGGGAAATAAAGAAAAAATAGTTATAATAAGAAAAATGTGTGAATATAGTTTACAAATGAATTATAATGAGTAAAACCACAAATTATGAATGTTGTAAGTATTTTTTAAAGTATAATTGGTATTGTTTTGTTAGTAAGCTAAAAGTAATTCTAGATAGAACTTGCACCTACCATTCTGTATGTTGATTGTTAGAACAAAATTAATGGTACTATAATTGCAAAAAAAAAAAAAAAAAGGTTGAAAATATGAACATTTAAATATTTTTTAAACTACAAGGTTATTTATATATTATTGACCTCATTTGACATGTGACATTGATTGTTAGCGTATGGCATGTTTCAAAAACAAACAAAGTGAAATGAAAAAAATATGACTTGTTTTATTTCAACAAAATAGAATAACAAATTTCACAAAATGAAAATATAATCTAAATGTTTCAAATGACAATATTTGATTGTTGTGATTTATCATCTTTGTGAGGACCCTTTTTTATAAGAAAAAAAAACATTTGCCATAAGTAATTTGAATACTATAGATTTATAAAAAAGTTGTATTTCAATAAAAAAAAAACATCTTTTAAAGTGTTATTGTAATGTATTTTCCAACCTTAATGAATACAATTTCAAATCAATTTCTTGTTGTTGATCAATGGTGATGGAATGCACTTTTACATTGTCTATCACAATTTTGACAATTATAATATGCATGAAAATGTTGGACATGATGGTGAAAAATAATGTCATGGCATCAGAATAAAGGTCGAAATGGGCTATTATGAACCACATTCATCCCTTAAGTGATCGTTTATTCTGTGATTATTTTCAAAACATTTTGGAAAAAATATTTAATTTATAAAAATCATTATATTATTTTGTTAAATTTTATGTGCAAAATTTGCCCAAAATATTTTATTTTCAAATCTTTTCAAGATGTAATAGTTATTTTTTCTTAAAAACATTGGTTACAATTGTTTTAAAGTGTTAAATTAGGTATTTTATATTCATTAAATTAATTTCAAAATTTCAAGATATGTATAGCAATATATTGAAAGTAAAATTATATAAAAACAACTCCATATGTAATTCTTCATTTTTGTTTAAATGTTAAATGCACAAAGAAAAATGATTATAATTGCAAAACAACACCCATAGTTGTGAAGTTACTAAAATGTACAATTATAATTTTACATAAGTTCCAAGATATTATTAGTGCTAAATCTTTAATTGCTAAAAAAATTTAAATATTTTTCAAATTAATAATTTTAGTGATAATATTTTCTTAGTTGTAAACTTATATATTTTTGATCACAAATAGTTGCAAATTATTATCACACACAAGCCTTTAAATGTTATAAGGTCTAATTTTAAAATTTTAACATCTCATCCATAACATTGATGACCAATGATCCATGTCAACACCATGGCAAAGTCAATTCATTTTTCCCTACCAATCCAACATGGCACATGGTCCATGTGAATGCCATGTTGAACACTTAATTTTTTCCCATTAATTTGATAGGGCTTCAAAACTTCCAACTTGGACACTTAATTGTAACTAAGTTGCATATATCATATATGCTACAACATCTTTAATGCAATTGGTGCAACTTGTACAATATTATTCGAGGCATATCTAAATAATTAGATTTGTAAATGACCGTTGCAATTCGCTAATAGAAATTGGCCAAAATGTGACCATTATATTTGCAACCACATGCGACTATTAGTTATTTACAACTACATTTGGACATTTTTGCAGCTAGTTTTTGTGTTGGTCATATTTGCGACTCTAGTGCAATTAGTTTGTGACTATTTTGGTGTTCATCCTTCCATGTGAACAACATTTAGTTTAATTTTCATCCAAAAAGAACAATTTATGTCTCATAAGTTACAAATGTGACTAATTTAGTTGTAACCTCATGAGTATACAAAGGTGTATTTTGTGAACTCTCAAGAATATAATTGGGTGTATTAAGATTTATAAATGTATATTTAAAATTTATATGAACAATCATATTAGATGTGTATTCAAGTATTATTATTAACATAAATGGCCTTGATATTATGGTTACATTAAATAGTGTGTATTTTGAGTATATTAAAAATTTTATGTAAGATATTTGATAAATATATTATGACCATATTAAAAGTTTATCCAAACTCTTTTATTATATTTCTTTAAATTATTCAAAATGAAATTTATTATTATTTATATTAATATATTAATTACATGTAATAAAAAATTATTATATTATTATTTAAAATGAAAACTTAATTAAAATAAATCATAATAGTTCTAACAAGTGACATAATGATATATAATAATAATAATAATAATAAACTAACCTATGTTAGTTACAAATTACATTATTATTATTATTATTATACGTAATCAATTATGAAGTATTATTAGATTAATATAATAATTACAAGGAAATATTAATATATAGTTTAATTTTTTATATTTCAATTTTATAATTGATGTTTATTAATTATTAATAATTCAATTATTATAATAAATTAATGATATGTAATTTTACTTTCAGTTTTACTATTTTATTAGAATATAATAATTATTGTATTAGTTAGAATGGAAACATAATTATTATTATACAAATGAAAAAATTATTTTAGAAGGAAAAATATACTTATTAAAAATATAAAATATTTATTGTAATGGTTCATAAATAGTTTTACTGAGCGAAGTAATAATATGAATAATAAATACAAAATAGTTAGCCTAGGATAGGTTTTAATTACATTATTAGATATAAAAAATAATAATACTCAATATTTATAATTAATAGTTAATAATTATTGAATACTGAATATTTCAGTTATTATATTAATTTATTTGGTTGCAAAATAATAATTAATTAGTTATTAATAATTAGCTAATTATTTCATTATTAGCTAACAACTTGTAACTAAAATTTTTATCCCATATGTTTTGACTTTCATTTTCGTTTTGAAAAATATATAAACAATGTGTTTTGTCTCATATTTTCATATTTAAAAAGATGGGCATATGGGATGAGTCAATAAAAATGATTTAACCTAAAGTAAAATATAAATATTCATGTACTTACACCTACCTACCTACCTACTTCCCTAATTTACCTACCAACCTACCTAAGTAGGTACTTGGCTTAAGTAAATAGGTCTTATCTAGATAGATGTTTAGCCTAAATGGGTAAGTAGGTATATAGGTAGGTAGGTACCTAGTTCAACCTACATATCTAAATATTGATTTAAATTCAATTTGGAAAAAATTAATATGCCATGTGGCAAATTTCTATTGCACCATGTGTCACAATCTAAACCATCCAAACATAAAAATTAAATGTTTTAGATTATTTCAAAATAATAATAAATAATTTTAATTATTAAGAGTTGGAACATGTGACAACACATAACTTGTTCCCATTATTCACCAAAATAGTCGCATTTAGTTGCAAATGATAATATGTAGATGACCGGACAAAGGATGAAGGCGTATTTAGTTGACTTTTTATTTCATCCAAAATTTGTTGTCATTTGTGACTAATGTCAATGTAACTTGTCCAACATGATTATTTAGATTTTAATTACAAATGTCACTTGCAACTAAAAATTAATCGCATGGACCAATTGCAAAATGGCCATTTTCTACTAGTGATTGAAAAATCCAATTGTTGGGCAAGTTATAACACTTTTTATTTTTCCATAGTGAGTATTTGATATTGATTACATTCCTTTCAAATTTGTCCAAATGTTGTCATGATATATTATAGAAACATTTTTGTTTAAACACATCACACATTATCTACACGAACTTTTGTACCATTTAATAACTAATTAATGGTTATAAAAAAACTTGTTCATGTTACATTGTTTGCACTTATTCATCGATTTATAATAACATATACTAATGTGGGATGTGTCATTGGCCCAAATGTAACCACATCTTTAACTATTTTTTCCCTCCAAAACCTAGTTTTTTGGAATTTATTTGAATTTTCAACAATAGAAATCACTTAAAAATCAATACCACCCACAATCTGAATCCAAATCTTACCAAATAAATTCCATTAAATCATGTTCATCAAGATCTTTCCAACAAGACCAAAGGCACATTCCAATTCTTTCGAAATTTTCAACTACAATTTAATTTAATTTTTAGTGAAAAAATGATTCAATATTCAAGAACTTTTACACTACAAATCCAAATGTCATGGAACCAAGCCCATGCACCCTTCTTCATTGAGAGCTTCCAAAGACACCAAGAACATGATCTAAAGCATCCTGGTCCGGTGGACTTCATAACTACAAAACAAAACAAAACAAAACAAAACAACCTTCCTTCATAAATAGATATCAAATTATCACACTCCACAATTCAATATTCATGCACAATTGAAAACCATATGAAAATTGCACGTCTTACTAACTAGAATACTATCAAATTATGATGTAACATGTTACACCAACCTAAGAAATGGGACTATATTGCTTAATGTGTACGTTGTTACACATTAAATATTACATTATAGTTATTGTGTATAAATAATTGGGACTATTTACTTAGATGCATCATGTCATATGATTTGTGTATTCTTGTACATTTATTACAATGATCAAATAGTCGGGATTATATTCATGTAACATCTAGCATGTCATAAATTTCACAACTACCTATTACATTATAGCATGCAACATGTCATATATTTTAATGTGTAAATTCAATTTTTTACATAAACTAGTATTTACAATAGCTTCAAATGTGTATACAAAAAAAATGTTCTAATTTTGTTTCAATGACTTTAAATTTGGTGCATATTTATCAAAGACTTCAATTTCTACACTACAACATTACCATTTGTGTTATTTTATAGTGTTTTCACTATGGAAAACCATTTCACCATTATGCAAATTCCTTGGAAAAGATTTATGACTTATGCCAATAATAACTAAATACATTATGTGTGAACCTCATCATTAAATAAAGAGGTAACATCATGGTTGGCATTTATTATTTTCTTGATATTTTCAAAAAAAATGTAAATATAATTATTTAAAAATGATGTTTGATAATGGACATGCATGAACAATATTTTATGGTACCTCCAATGAACCAAGACTTGGTAACACATGTGATCAAACTTATGTAGTTTAACTTATAACATGTATTTAATTAATTTTAGACTAAACTGTTAAATCTGGACTTTTCAAATTTGGTGGTTATGATCAAGTTTTTAGAACAAAACATTATTAATATCTATTGTTGCACCATATGGTGATCCCCAAATCAAAGTTTCTCTTCAAATTTTGAATCTCCAAATGGTCATTTGTTAATTCTAGACTTCAAAAGTCCAAAATTAACTAAATACATGATTTATGGTTTATGGATAAATATTTCATGAACAAACTTTGTTCCATAATTGTTGAAATTCACCAATTATTGTCCATCATTGTCCAATCCTTTCGGTGTAATGAATATTTAAAAAATTGTTAAAGCAAATCCTTTGGACAATAGACCTTATGGAAGATTTTAAACAAGTTCTATAGCTCAACCACCCAAAAAATGTAGATGTGCAAGCAACACAACCCATTACATTCAATCATATCAACACAAGTTTGAAATATAATTTTGCAACTTTAGCCTTGTTCACCTTAGTGATTCATACATTCATGTTTCCCATGTTGCAAATAAATTTCCTTGAGGTACACATTTTGTAAACTTTATGTTGTTGTTTATATTTTTATATCTTTGTGTGTGTGATTGTGATTATGCTTAAGCTTACTATGTCACAGTTCAATAAAGTTGTTTTTCATCATAGTTTTTGAACTTGCATAACATTGTCATAAGAATAAATTCATCATTTTACCCTAATGTGTGATATTCAACAATATTATTACCATTGAAAATCCAACATATCGTAATAAATATTTCCTAAATGCATCACATTATTTATTGGTCACAACATACCCAATGGATCATCACTTGGGTTCTACTTTGTTAATGATGTTGCACAATATGAATGTAATTTTTAGTTATTTGATTAAGACTTGAAATAACAAAAGGCCATTAAATTAATTAAGTATTGCCCACTTATGTTTAAGACATTAAAATGAAAGATATATAAATTGTGTCATTATGGAATTACAAGTGTCAGTTTAAAAAAACAGATTGATGGGCCATTTATTTTTAAATAACTCTCACTTTGTGGATTATCCATCAAAATATATTATCATTGTGGGATCATGATTGGAGGAAAGTGTTTTATTATATGTGGTTGCCAAAAGTAATTAAATAATATCCATTGTTAAATAAACTAAAACAATAGCAACATAAAATAATTATTTAACCACAATAATTACAGTGCTAACAACAATACTAAAACATCCTAGATGGGGGAAAAAGTTTTAGATTGATTGTAATAATTAAATATGCATTTAAAATTTGAAGCCTCATTTTGAAAATATGAAAAAAAGAAAAAAATAATGTCAAAGGAGATGGAGGTTTATCAATTTAATAAATATAAATTTTATAATCATTTAAAAAATTATGGAATGTATTCTAATAGTGAAGTTAATCTTTAAATTTAAATTCTATGATTATTTAACTTCACTTGTATGAGAATAAATTAAGAATAATGGTAAAAACGTGGATGTTATAATCAATTTAATAATGATTTATAAATATATATATAATGCTTGAAAAAATATGTTAATTTTAATTTTAATTTTTGTTTTGAAAGAAAAGACTTCAATTTGAATATGTGAGGAAAAGGAAAAAAATAATGATAAAAAGAGTTGGGATTTTGAAAATGTATTTGAAAAATAGTTATAAATATTTTGCTTTTCCATATTTGCGTGCAAGGGAGAGGAATGAGTAAGTAGGCTTAGAGGAGGCCATTATGTAAGTGGATGACATAGACATACATACATATGTGATGAGTTACTTGAAGCCATAACTTTAAACAAATCTAAAAAATAAACCTTGGGAAGGTCATTCCTTGTATATTTTATGTATCACCTCAAGCAAATGGATTTTTTTTAATCTACTATGAAATAATGACATATTCCTAACATATTTAAGGTATATTTAAGAAATATTTTCAAAATGAATTATTGACATCCTATTTACATTTAAATATATTATAATTTTTACCTTTTTTCAATAACTTTCACCCTATAGTTTTTTGCATGTTGTTTGTAATAAAATGGGAATAAACACATGAAACAAGATGATGTGCGCCACCATGTAGGCACCTAAAACTATCGTTATCATCACACATACAACATATAACAAATAAAACCTTGAGTGATACACCATATCTAAACTTTGAAATTCCACAACATAGTTTTCTACTTTGTAGATATTTTGTGTTTATGCAAGTTTTTTTTACAAGTTCTATGTTTTTTTTTTTGGCTATGTTTCGGGTTTAGATTCATGTTTGTTGTAACTGAATTCATTTTGAATCACCAAAAAAGAATTTGAGATCACAAAACTTCGGTTTTACACCCAATCCACAAATGAGCTTGAACGTATTCACACTAAAATTGGTTCACAACTAAACTATACATTAAACTAAATTGGTTTAAAACTAAACTAGATTAGGCATATTTAATCTGGACTTAATTATATAATTAATCATAACTATTGACAAAGAATACATGAACTTGATAGTCTAGAATTTACTTAAATATCATATTTTATTAGTGGAATTAGCCCAAGTGTGAATTCATTATCCAATTAATTCATCTTTCCAAAACCATTTTTTGTAATTTAGTTAAATTTTCAATGATAAGAACAATTCAAAATTCAATATTGTCAAGTTGAAAATTACAAAATCACCTTCATAAAGTCCTAATCATTGGGGACTTTCCAACAATATCAATTTGGTAAGCCCCAACTTCCTTTTTTGTTGTTTTGAAGATGCAAAAAATCACTACAAAAAATAAATGTGAGTACATTAGATTTTATGTAACAATTCGCCACTAGAGTGCGATTGTTAAATAGACCTTGTGACAAACAATGAGGCATTACTTTGTATTATTGCCATTAGCACATAATGGTTTGAAATATGTCACCTTTATCATTACATTTACACCATTAGATGCACCAATCCTGTCACCTCATAATTTCTATTCACCAATCGCATTGTTGAATAGATTTCCATTTACCATACCCATACCTTTGAATATGATTAAATTATCAATCCTTGCATTGAATAAAGTTGAAATCATTAAGTTCCAACCCTACATTGTTGGATGTGGTGGCTCACTAATTGCATTTAGTTTGCAAGTTAAAGTGTCCACTTTTGGATGCCATTACATCAATTTTTTTACTCCCTCATGGATTGGATTACGTTTCATGTCAAATTTTTTGTTCATTATAAAAGGGACTCACTTATATGATTTTTATACAATTTATTATGATACAAAATGAAAATCATTTAAAATAAATATTTTTACATCATATGGGGAACTTTTAACCATCGACAAGTTATAGTGTCACATTCCCTAATAAGTTGGAAATGGACTCATTATAATCGTGGTTTGTAATACACTAACACCATTTTCTTTCCAAAACTCAAAACCTATATTTGAAATTCAAAATGAGACCTTTTTAACCATTTCAGTATCATATGAAAGTTTGATGGACTTTTAATGAGACTAAAAAATAATGAAAAAGACAAAGTCCCTCATGTTCACATTTTTTGGAATTGAGATGAAATTTTTCACAAAAATTGAAACTTAGGCTACACTATAGTGACATGTGGCATTATTTTATAAGAATGATGAATAATTTTATAAATACAAAAGTGCATATTTTTGGCCTATAAAAAATACATTGTAAAAAATCTTATAATGGATTCCATTATGGACACAAAAGTGTTCCACTCTAGTTTGCGAATGCTTTAATAACATATTCTATAATCTAAGCCCCCCCTTTCAAAGTTAGTAGTCAATAGGCCTTCTCGACAAAGGTCTAATGCACATATTCAACTTGAATCATGTTCTTTGTGCAATTTTTTTTTTGTTTTGTTTTGTTATTACAAGTGCTTAAGAATTTTAAACTTGTTCAAGATATTTTTTTCCAATGAGCCCAATTTAGCTTCAAATTCCTTGTAACATGTTGGATTTAATGTTCATAGAGCCTTTAGTAACATCCTAAGCCTTGATCTTAATATCAATTTTGAAATTAAAAGAGATGGAAAAGAACATACATTAATCTTTCTTAGCCTTTTGAAAAGAAACCCAAGAGATCTTATGAAAAGTTTCATGTGTTTTAGGATACATGGGTAGAGTCCTCTGTTGGGGATGATGGTTTGGTTGTTCAAGTCCATTACAAAATTTGTAACAAAAGTAAGGGAAAAGCCAAGTTATTGGTTCATAAGCTTGACATGTTTCAAAACATGCCGGTTGTTGGAAAATGGCAATACCTAGTTTAGGTGTGGTTGTTGGAAATTACTAATATTGCAAGGGTGCTACACATTGCAAGAATGAAAGGGATTTTTCTAGGTAAAATTTGGAATATGTCATGACCAAGTAGTATAGTCCAAGATTCACTTGGGTTCTTGAAAGAAGTTCATTCAATTTGTTATTGTCTTGCACATTCACCTACACGGAAGGCCCATGTTGGAATATGAATAGTTGAAGGAGTTGTTTTTATTGCTGATGATCAAGAATGCCCCATTGAAACATTGGTTGAATAATAGTGGTTGGCAGATTGTAAAAACCATGCATGATGTGGTCTTTTCCAAGATAATGTTTATTATTTTAGAAGCTAATAATGTTGTTGGTAGTGCAAATGATGTGACCATTAGTGATGCATTGCAATGGATGAATATCCACATATATGTGATGCAAAATTAGAAATGTGTTCCAATTTTGTTAATGTTTGGAAGGGTTGAAGTGGGTGGGCGAAAACATGGTAAAGTAGACCAGAAATTACCTTGCAACAAAAATGGAAAGTGGCCATCAAGTAGGGCTTGGTATATTGAAATTTAAAGAATTTTATTTACTTTAATGCTTATTTATATGAAATTCTTTGATTCTGTTGTAACTATATTTAAAAACCACATGTTTAAAGTAGGTTTGTATATATTCATCAAAATCAAATAGATGTCACAACCTGCAAAATAAATTAAAATTCAAGCACAAGTAGATTAAATATTGGATCTATTTTATTTTGAAATCAATGGCATGCTAAATATACTAATGGACTTTGAAATTTTTCATAGTCGAATCAAATATATTTAACGTCTAATGTAGAAGTAGGAATGAAATGGAATGTTAACTTGTTAGTTTTGGTTCTACTTATTACTTACTTTCATTAAACTGAAATTTTTCAAATTTTGTATTCAATTCATAAAAACTCAATGGAAGCATGGAGGCTTCCATAATGAGACTTTAAAAAAAAATTGAACTTATTTTCTTATGTTTATGTTGAAAAACTACCATATTAAAAATTTGGATTTAGGCAGACGTACTTTTTGGTCCATTTTACCATGCTTAGACCTAGGTGCAAATTTTGACAACATTCAAGGTGTCATTTTGGACACCATGGGCAAATATGGAGGCCTCACCAATTTTGAAATGGCTTCCAAGTGGATAAATTGCTTTGTATGTGATGATGATTATGTGTTTGAAGGCATTTAGTTTGGGGTGATTACACAAACAAGGGAACAAATTGCCCCTTATCTCATTGGTGTGCATTGTGTGGCACATCAAACCAATCTAACTATCTTAGTTTTGAGCAAATTATCCTTAGTTGTGTAGATTGAAGGTATGTTACAATCTTTGTATTCCTTTTTTTCACATAGTCCAAAAAACATGTTGGAATTGTAAACCTTGCAAAGACATTGGAAACAAAGAGCCTAAAGTTGTTGTAAAATATAATTTAGACCTACTGGATATTGATGTTAAGCCCTTTTAAACGAATGTTAAGAGAATAAAAATCACTTGTTGTGAATATGCACATAGATGCACCAAAGAACAAGCCTGCTCAAGAAAATTTGGATTTGTTGTGTGATTAGAAGCTGATTTTAAGCCTACCATGCATTCTTCTAATGTTGGAAGTGGTGCACATGTTAATTAAGTATGTCAAAAGGCATGATGTTTTTATTTGTGAATTAATTGATGTAATGAAATCAACAATTGTTGACCTACACAATAGACTGACTTTATGTTGATTTTTTTGTAAATATGATGATTTTGCTTTCAATGAGTTCACTATTGTTTGTGAACATTAAAATGAGTAGTTGCCCCTCTCCTAGGTTTCACATGATTTTGATGTTGATTTATGTTCATGTGAATACAAGTGACTAGTTTGCCATGATTGGAACAATGAAGATTACATGTGTAGAGGTTGTTGCATCCTTATGTGTTGAGTTATTTCAAATAGATTCTTAGATGTAGAAATCATGTTAGCTTTTGGCATGGTGTACATGTAACATTGGTTGGGTGAAAAGAATGCTACAAAGAATTTCCTCCCACATTTGGATCAATTTAAGGTTGGATTTTGTGTTAGGATGAAGATCAAGGGGGGTGTTGTAGTTTTAGGCTTTTGGATTCAAGGTAGCTTGATGTGCAAGCTTTTTATTTTAGACTCACCATGAAAAGTAGTGATGTGAAAACCATCAAATGTGAACTTAATCACTTGAATGTGATTGAAAATCCAATCTTTTCCACTTCTGGTCCTTAAGCTAAATGAGTATATGAAGATTGCTAAAATAGTTATGGTGTAAGTTTTGGATTCAGTTGAGGATGAAAGGACCTTTCACAACTTAGCTTTCATGAAAAGTAAGCTATGTAATTGATTGATTACACATTTTGACTTGTGTGTGCACATGTTCACCCAAAATTTCTACAATGTCACTAGTTTTTGGTATTATTCAATCATTGTAACATGAAAAGAAATTTGCATTAGATACTATGTAGATTATTAGATTTGTTTACAACTACACTTTTTTTTTTTTGGGTTAGTTGTCACTTGCATCTTATATGTTGTGAAGGTAGATGTTTTTTTTTGAAATATTTGTATGTTTTTTCCATAAATCCATGTTTGGTTTTTGTATGCATTGTGTGGATGCAAGGAAAAGTTACAAATTCAATTACAAGGGCCGTCCATCTTTCAAGTTGTGTGGGTGTTGGGTTGGATATTTGAAAGTTAGGAATTTTTGGGTGATGTTTATATGGGTGTAGGACTCCTATATTTCATGTGCAAGACCTTTCAAGGTTGGGGTTCAACTCCCTTGGAAGAGATGTTTATGTATGTGTGCTTCAACTTTAGTTTCATAAACTTGATGTATAGCCAAATAGTCTAGATTGAGGCTTGTATTCTCATTTGTCCCAAATATACAGACATGGCCACACATTGAGTAGACAAATTTGCCACCATTCCCCAACACCTAAAGCCAATTCTCCTACCATCTAAAATATCATAGCCAAATATGTTATCACTAGAAAACACAATAGCCTTGATGCCATAAAAAAGGGTGTTGTATAACCAAAGAATTAGTCCATAAAAAAATGATTACCTATTGCAAAATGAACCTCATTTTCATCACAAAGGAAGCCAATTTGGTAACTAAGGGATTTGGGAAAATAAAACATTGGTGTGCATGGTGTGTAGAAGATGGCGTAAGTATATGCATAGGAAAATAATCATATATGTGTGTGTTTGAAAATATGCAAATTTCCTTAAATTTGGAAGGAGACATTCGCTAGTAGTGTTGAACATCATTTTTTTGCTAGCTACATATAGCCAAAAAGCTATTTGAAAACTAAAAAGTGCAAAAATCAAGCGAATTTTTAGATTTTCAATAGCCAGAATTTGACCACATATTTTCTTAAAACCACCAGAATATTCCTATATGTGGTTTGAGTATGTAGCCAAAATATAGAAGAAATTTTTTGTAACAAAATATTTTTATATGTAGCTTCTATTCAAATCTGGCTAAATCTTCCTATGGATCAACGTCACTAAATGGCTACATCAAAAAATTGACCCCCAAAAAAAGAAAAAAAGAAAAAAAGAAAAAAAAAACCCACTGGTGTTGAAAACCCAATTTTAATAAGGTTATGAATAAAAATAAGTTAATTAAAAAGCATATTTTACGTGCATTTTCCACACTTGGAATTCGACAATTCTAAACTCTGAATGAAACTGATCTGGGTGAAACTCGACAATTCTACACCCAGAATGCATCCGCCCCCTATAAGAAGGCACAAACCCTAATCCCCTGCCCTCGACTGGCCACTGTGCTTCTACCCTCTGTGGCGCTGCAGCAGCAGCCATGGCGATGGCCACGCCTGCTTCTCACTCTCTCCTCGCGCGCCTCTCCTCCTCTTCCTCCACTTGTTTCTTCTCGCCGTCGCGCTGCTGCGGCTCTCCTCTGTCTGCAGCAATCCCTTCCCACTCTTCATCTCCACTGTATCCAAACTTTAGTATTGCAGACGAAGTTCTGTTTGGAAGAAGGTACCAGCAGCAGCAGCAGCAGCTCTGGTCAAGGATTTGGAGGTCCAGAGCTATGTCAGCCGCAGCTGATGTGTCGCCGGCCACTTCGGCGACGACCGTCGTCTCGCACCAAAGTATGTATGTGCCGTGGTGGTTTTGGTTTTGGTCTTTCTTTTAAATTTCGTGTTTCATCGTTTCGGTTTCCAGCAGTAGTAGCAGCGATTGCAATTGTTTCGGTTGTCAATCGATCGATCGATCGATCTCTTCCAGTGTTGAAATGCACTTGATGTTATCGAGTTCTCTTTTTGTTGTTGGTGGTGTTGTTGAATTCTTGCAGGACTTAAGCAGGCTCTCATATCGCTCTCGGATAAACGGGACGTCGATTATTTGGCGAAAGGTCTCGTTGATCTCGGGTATTATAGTAGCTTCTTTTGTTTCCGGTTCCTATAGTTTTGCAAAAACCTTGGTTGAAGATGTACAGTTGCTACAGAGGTTTTTCGTAACTTGTAATTAGGTTATTTGTCTATGGCTCTTGGTCCCTCTTCTGTTCCAAAGTACCAATCCATGGTTTTCGTTAAGAGAATGGAAAATGCTGCTCGTGCATGCCCAGGTTTAAGCTGATCTCCACAGGCGGTACTGCATCAGCTTTGGAGCAAGCAGGACATGAGGTCACACATGTTGAGCAGTTGACATCCTTTCCTGAGATGGTGAGCCACATGCTTTCTGCACTTCCCTTTCTTTCAATGCCTTTTGAGCTCATACACGTTCCAATGCTTGTTAGACCTGCTATTGCTGCTGCTTCATTGGATTACCAACTTTAGTGAATTAGGTTTTTATACCTTCAGGATGTTTGTAATGCGAGCTTTCTCAATGGATTCCCAGCTGGTTCATTGCATTGGTTTTCCTTCATGATGTGGTTTATTCCAATCTTGTCTTATTCTTTGGATATTGGTGTTTGCTAGTTGGATGGCCGAGTGAAGACACTCCACCCTGCTGTTCATGGAGGTATTCTGGCACGACGAGATGTGCAGCCCCACATGGATGCACTTCAGCAGCATGGAATTGGTGAGAGACTTGGCTATGAACCATGTATTTCTTAAGCAGGTTCTACATTCTATGCATAAAATGGCAGTCTCAGTACAGGCATTGGTGAAAGATATCAGCTTTATGGATACCCTCTGTAAGTGTGTTGGGGTCATTGGAGCAGCACATAGAAGACCATAATGGTTCTCAGGTAGCCAGTGGTTTCATCAGCAAGGTCATATCTGAGAACTGTTGCTTGTTGATTTCCAGGATCAATCGATGTGGTGGTGGTTAATCTGTACCCATTTTACAGCACAGTCACAGCTCCAGGAGGAACAAGTTTTGAGAATGGGGTGGAGAATATTGATATTGGAGGCCCAGCTATGATTAGGGCTGCTGCTAAGGTAAGGTAGGGATTGTCCTCACCCCTGATATATCGGCTTTCATTTTCAATGAGTACTCAGTGTCTATCCTTGGACTGCCAGCTATGCTTGGAATGCCAGTACCAGGAGCTGTAAATGTCTGAATTGTGGGGTGTTAAATCTTGCCAAAAGCCATGATGAGGCCTTTTTAATTATGAAGATGAGGCATTCTACCATTGAGATTTCTCTTTACACCTATGAGCCCCCCACCCATGCTTCAGCCTTTATTGATGAGAAACTGCTTGCTTTTGCTTCCTTGAACCTGAACCTGAAGGAACCATCAGGTGATATCCATCTGTTTAAGCCTGGGCAATTTCAATATTCTAAGTTGGCAGAATTTGTGTTGCAGAATCATAAGGATGTGTTGGTGGTGGTAGACCCAGCTGATTATCCAGCACTACTTGAGAATTTGAAACGTGAGGGTGATGATTATTCCTTTCGGAGGAGATTGGCATGGAAGGCATTTCAGCATGTGGCCTCCTATGATTCAGCTGTAGCTGAGTGGTTTTGGAAGAATGCAAGTGATAAAGGTGGGCTATTTTGAACTCAGCTGTGCTTGTCATTTTTACTGGAGACATCTCTACTGAATTTGTGTGGAGGGCTTAGCTATTGCAAAGTGAGGAAATTGCGGATTGTCTTGTATAGATCCTATCATCTTGTTTGAGATGGTTGCAGATGCATCAGGCAAGCATGAGTTCCCTCCGAGCCTGTCCATACCCTTGTTTCTAAAGTCACCATTAAGATATGGTGAAAATCCACACCAACGAGCAGCCTTTTATGAGGACAAGTCATTAGCTGAAGTTGGAGCAGGAGGTATTGCGACAGCTGTCCAGTACCATGGCAAGGTATATCTCCTTTTGGTTTTAGACACATTGCAGAGTCTAGATTTTCTGTGGCGAATGTCCTTTGATATCAGTAAAAGTTTTCAGTGGTAAACTTTAGACATTTGAACTGGTCTGTTTGACTTTGAAGGGCAATTTGATCCAAAAAGACCTTTGGACATGCAGGAAATGTCATACAATAATTATCTGGATGGAGATGCTGCTTGGAACTGTGTCTGTGAATTCACAAATCCAACATGTGTGATTGTCAAGCACACCAACCCTTGTGGGGTTGCCTCTGTTGGTCCAAACACGGGACTATTGGAAGCCTATCAACTAGCAGTGAGGGCTGACCCTGTCAGTGCATTTGGTGGCATTGTTGCCTTCAATGTGGAGGTGGATGAGGCACTTGCACGGGAAATACGTGAGTTTCGGAGTCCATCCGATGGAGAGACACGTATGTTCTATGAAATTGTGATAGCACCCAAGTATACAGAAAAGGGGCTGCAGATCCTGAAGGGAAAATCCAAGACTTTGCGAATTCTGGAAGCCCAGCCGACCAAAGCAGGTCGAAGATCTTTGCGGCAAATTGGTGGAGGGTGGTTGCTTCAGGATTCTGATGATCTCACACCTGATGATCTTGGTTTCAGGGTTGTCACAGACAAAGTGCCGTCTCTAGAGCTTGTAGATGATGCACAATTTGCATGGCTCTGCTGCAAGCATGTGAAGAGTAATGCAATTGTTGTGGCCAAGGTTTGTTCTCAGTGCTGGTACTCAGGGATTTGATGGTATTTCATGGAAGTACTCTCTTTCTTTGTTTCACTTGATATTGCAGGTCTCCTCTCCACAGAAAATCTGTGGTGAGGTTCAGGATTTGTCATAATAGTTTGCTCTCTTGATTAAGTAGAACAGTTGAGTAGCTTTTCCAGAAACTGGCTTTCTTGATTACTTCTTGACATGTTCAAAAGGAGCATCACTCACATTCCTTAACCTTCTCAGTTTGTAGGCCCTCATTTCAGTCTTTTGTTATTGTGACAGGATAATAGGATGTTGGGTATGGGCAGTGGACAACCAAACCGAGTGAAGAGCTTGCAAATAGCCCTTGAGAAGGCTGGAGAGGAAGCAAAGGGTGCTGCTCTTGCTAGCGATGCTTTTTTCCCCTTTGCTTGGAATGATGCAGTTGAAGATGCTTGCAAGGCAGGAGTTAAGGTTATAGCACAGCCAGGAGGCAGTATGCGTGACCAGGATGCCATTGATTGCTGCAATAAGTATGGAGTTGCAATGGTTTTCACTGAAGTTCGACATTTTAGGCATTGATGTAAGCATCACTGTTTAGACTGTTCAAAAGTCTGATACAGCAGATGCAGCAATAGGTTGAAGAGACTCACTGCAGAGTTTGCTGAAAATTCCATCCAATGATGGAAGTTTGCATCTTTGTGAAATGTAGAATAGTGTCAAATTGTTACTGAGGGAAGAAGTCAATATCCTCAAGGTAATGGTGCTACTGAAGGATCTCTGTAGGTTGTGATGGATGGATGGACTGGATGGTTCAACCTGTGTTTTCAGGTCTGAGGTACATACAACAGCTAGTAGTAATTGCTCTAGGGTTGAAACCTCCTTGAGCACTGTTTGGTTGCAAAATGTAAAGCCCTCCTGAGAAGTTTTGCATGCTGAGGAGTCAGCAATAGAGATGAACCTCAGGGTTCATAGATTTTTGGGCCACCCAATTTTGCCTACAGCAAACATATTGACTTCAGTACCTAATAACTGTGTGTCCTGCAAGTGGCTTGCTGTTTGTCTGCCAGGGCTGATTGTGCCGTCCTTGGGTGTGGCACCTTTGAAGCAAATTCCTCAACAAGAGAAAACTGCTATAATGCAAGGAACTGTGAGTTGGTGTTAAAACAAGTTTAAGTTAGTGCCGCTTTACTTGATTAAGCTGATGTTCCAAGATGTTGTGGACTCACAAGGTTATGGTCCTAGTGTTATGTCTGCTGTTTTTTGGGGAGTTTCTTATCTTTATCTTTTCAAATTCTTTTCAGTCCATCTATTTGTCCCCTCTCCACCATTGTCAATTGTTTTCTCATTTTCCTGTAGCTTTAAAAGCTCAAATTTTCCACACCATTTCAAAGATCTCTTTATCCTTTTAAGAACCTCATCATCACATGTAGCCTAGTGCAACCAGCTTGAAAAAAGAGAGCAGAGCTTTTAAAGCTACAGGAAAATGAGGTACCTTTTTTTTTGCCTTTATTTCTTTTTGCTAAAAGCATTTTTAAAAGCTCAAGAGGAGAGAGTCTATGGTGTGGAAGAATTCTTCCACTGAAGTCCTTGAAATATTCTGCTTGACAAGTAAGAAAGGAAAAGAAAGGTTAAGGTGCATTTACACTTGATCTTCAAATCTCTAGTGTTGAGTCCCTTTGCACCATTCTAGCCATTTTGAACTTAAGCCCAATTACTATGAAAATTTTATGTTAAGCTAACACTCATTTAACATTAAGCAATCGTCATTTAACATTGGGTGCCACCTAGAATGCCACCTAGATTTTCATTAACACTGACTGATTTAACATCAAGTGTGAATGCACCATTAGTGCTTTATGTGAAGAGAAACTTAGAATACATTGATGTTAAATCTAATTATGTGTTTTTAAGCGCCCCCCCAATACATGTATCATCCAATTATGTGTTTTTTAAGGGTTGGACTTGGATGAAGAGAAACTTATGATACATTGATGTTGAATTTTAAACACCTAGAGCAACAAAAAAAAATTGTTGTCTTCTTCACTTAAAAAAAGAAATTAGACTTTGTTTATGCTAATGTGGTGATCCTTGTATCATTACACAATCACATACATGTAACACTTTTTCAACCTCAAAAACACATTGTCACTTTATGAAAGTTATACAAATATTAGAGTTATCTGTAAAGTCACCCTCTGTTTCACCCCCTATCTGCTCTGCTTCCGCCCCCCATCCCGTCTTTCAGTGGTATCTGCAAAATAAGGAAATTTTATTAAATCTGGGTATGAAATGCTGAAACTCAGCATTTAATGCACAAGGTTCCAGAGTAATTACAGTAGTTATACAGGTAGGAGCAGTGAAAATATATGTAGCAGCAGTGGAGGCGCTCAGGCAAAAGGAAGGACAGGATGAAACTCAGTTTACCACCAAAATTGGTGGAAAAACTAGATTGGGTCCCAGTTATTTCTTTTTGTGAAATTTTCATTCCCAGTTATGGGTTTGATGTCCTATTGCGCCGAAGCTGGCGGTTCTTGCCCCCTAATCGCCTGACTTTACGGATCACTCTAGTGTACATATCAAAATTGCTCATAACATCACCCACTTCTTCAGCTCAGGCACAAGCCTCCGAATATGGTAGTGGAGATACGAAGAATGGTAACAAAGCAAACGACAAAAGAAGGAATAGGAAACCCAAAAAAAAAATTCAGAATATGCAAAAGGCGGCGCCAACAACTTTCTCAGCTCAACGACAACCCTATATCGAAAGTGGAGAATGTAGGACCCAAGAACATGGTAAAATAGGGTAAAATAAATCTATGTGAAAAATTAACCTAAAATTTTGTTTGATCCCCTTCTTTTTGGCTTGGAAATGTGTTGGGGCAATGTTAGTACATATGGAGTCCAATTAATGTCTTTTTAAGAGCCTCCTAATACAAAGAATATGAACTTGTATTAAGTACTACTTACTTAAAATGAAGAAACATACCCCCAAAAAAAAAACCCCCATCAAGAGTAGGTACATATGTGTGAAAATTTCCATTACCCTAGTGTGTGTATAAACAAAATGCAACTCAAAGAACTTTATGGGTAGGCTAATGAGAAATTGAAATGGTTATGGAGAATTCTCATTCCCCGTTCATCATTCACCACTCGACAAATTCATCCATCTCTCATTCCCCGTTCATCATTCACCACTCGACAAAATTCATCCAATCACCCCATTTTTGTACGGTTTAAAATCATTTGACAGCTGGAAAAAATTAATGCATGGTACGGGGGTGGTGTCGAGTAGTACATGCAAAATGTCTGTTCTCGACACCACCTGAATACGTACTCTACTCTCGATGATGATGATGATGATGATGAGCCCGGTTGGTGTTGGGCCAGAGAGAACCAACAGCCACCAGAGTGCACAACAAGGGGATGGATGGTGGATGGACAGAAACAATACTTTGGTTTGAGTTCAAGTTCATCCCTAAACTAACCAATGTGGTTAACTCCCAAGTTCATGTTTTTCTATACCTACTCACTAACAACTCACTAGCCCTTAACTACATACTAACCATAAATACCTGCATTTACTAACCTAGTCCTTATCATGTATGGTCCCCACCTGCCTACCCAACTCCCTTTTGCTTGGGGATCTAATTTTTTTATAGGGTTTGAGTTCACTAACCAACCAAAGTGGTTAGCTCGGTTGCTATTTTTACTTACTAGTAACTACCTACTAACAAGTCAGTAGATCGCATTATCTACATATTAACCAAACCGAATGTGTCTACTAACTAACGTGGCCATCACATACGAGCCTACCTATGTACCTACTTTACCTTCGAGACCTATTTTTTGGCAATTTGGAGTACAAAAGGTGAAATCTGGTGTCCACCCAGTTGGGGTTCATCTACTAACCGAGAGTCATGAATGGGTTTGTAATGGATTGTGGGCTTGCTAGCTAGGTTGTTTATTGTTGGTTCATGCTCTACAACAACAATTACTACTAAAGAATACCTACATTATATAACCCCCAAACACGAAGTTTAAGTGGGGTTTGATGAGGCAATTGCTGTACATAGTGGGTGGGGCCATTATTATAAAATTCATGGTGCAGACCACAAATGAGTGAGCAAATTTTAGTAGAAGGAAAGCAATTTTTAGGTCAGCAACTCTAGGGTAGAGTTGACAGACTTTTTTTCCCTCAGAGGGAAGAAGTTATGACAAAAAATTATTATTATTACCCTTTGGTTTTAGTGTGATGGGTTGGTTCAAGTCAAGACCAATGTCACATTTAATTCATTGTTACTGTTTAGTGTTTGCCAAAGTTCAGCACTTTACTTGGTTGTTTTCAGCCAAAAAAACAACCCCGACACAAAAAATAAAATAAAATAAAATAAAATATTTTTAAAAAAAAAGTTGAGCCAAAACTGAAATTTGAAGCTGAATTGGGGATCAACTGAGTAAACTCAGCCCACTTTAATTATGAATAAGTATAATATAAGGCTAGTTATGTTTGGATCACACTAATCACTCCGTGACAGATTCCCTAACCAGACATGGTTAATGGAAAGATGTCCTTAGTTAGTGTGGCCCGGGTGATTAGCTTACACTCTCTCATCTGTTAATTTGCAACACAACCCAAATAGATCCAACCCAAAAAATAAATAAAATAAAAAATCCATCACAATTGGGGTCATTGCAACTTCTGAAGTAGATCTGGTTTACACTAGACATGGAATTCTTATAATAATATTTGGTTGGTTGGTTGGTTTGTTTGTTTGTTTGTTTGTTTGATTGCCCATGAGGAAACAAAGTTCCCATGAATTTTCCATTACTTGCAATCTCCAAATTTGCTGTTAAAAAATCTTGCATGAAAAAAATCTCAAGTAGTGATAGCTACATTTTTAAAAAAAGTTATAGTGAAGAAGAAGAAGTTCAACAACAGCAGAAGCAAAACAAAAAAAAAATGGTAGTTGCAAAGTGTGTTCAACCATTTCAATTTTGAGTTGCAAACTACAAGTAATATAGAAAACCCATTTTTTCTTGTAGTTAGTTGATTGAGGAAAGGGGGAGGAGGAGGAGGAGGAGGAGGAGGAGAAGCTTCTTGGAGGAGGATTACATGATTGCAAGCATTTATTTTGCTTTGTGTGATGATGTGATTTTCATTGCAAGTTAATCAAGCTAGCTTAGAGCTGCTGCAGTTGGATCATTAAGATTCGAAGTTTTGGCAAAGTTTTTGTTTGTTTGTTTGTTTGTTTTTGCAGCAGCAGCAGCAACAGCAGAATCACATGTGTTCCTGGCTGGGCTCATCATTATGTATGTCCTGTAAAATTGCAGACTTGAAGTTGTTGTCATGCTGTTGTACACAGCAGCCAGCTGCTGCCACAATTACATAACTTTTTTCTTTGTGGTTGTTGGTTTCCATAAAAAGCAGCAGCAGCAGCTTCACTTTTTCTTTTTTGGTGTCTTTTTTTTTGTCTTTTGTTTTGGGTTTCATTATCTTTTGTGTGCAAGAAAATCTTGTGTGTGTGGGTGTTTGTGTGTGTGCAAGCAACAACCAAAGCACATGCACTTAGATCGATCTGGATCAGCAAATTATGCACAAAAGTTGGTTTTTCAGAACAAGATTCATGGGGATCTAGTAGACTTCAGGTTTTTCAGAACAAGATTCATGGAGATCTAGACTTAAGGTTTTCAGAACAGAACTCATGGGTGTAGAGTTACTTTTTGTGAGTTGAATCTGAAATTTTGTTTCTCAAGGACTGGCTATGGTGGGGTCCTCCTTAAGTGGAGATGGAGGAAGAGGAGGAGGAGGGGAAGAAGAAGAAGAAGAAGAAGAAGAAGAGGAAGAGGAGGAAGAAGAGCAGCAGCTGGGAGGAAACAAGAATACCACGAAGAAGCTGGCAACGAGCTGGGAGCAGGTAGCAGCAATGCGGAAGGAGAGTGTAGCGTTGCGAGCACAAGTAGCAGCAGCAACTGGGGTCCGAGCTAGAGGAGTAGCTGGAACAACAGCAGTAGGACCTGCAGCAGCAGCAGCAGCAGCAGTAGCAGATCATCATCCTCCCCGTGTAGCAGCAACGTCAAGACGGGTGATCAGGAGGGAGTATCCCATCTTCACACCAGTATGTGCAGCTCTCTGTCTCTGTCTCTGTCTGATTCTCAATCTTTCTTTCTTTCTTTCTTTCTCCCTCATGTCTGATTAGCGACTCCAGCTTTTCTCTCTGCTTTCTCTCTGTCTTTGCCCTGCTTCTCGCTTTTTCTGAAAGCATGCATGATCTTTGAAAGTCAGACTTTTCAAGGAACTGCAGTTCCTCCACATGTCTTTTTTTTCCTTCATCCCAGCTGCTGCTGCTGCTGCTTCAGAAGATTCATCTAGATTTCTGAATTTCCTAGCAAGCAATTTTTCCTCTGAGCTTTGCAAAGGGGTCTTTTGTGTTGTCCATGGTTGTGGTAGACTGGCAGCTAGCTGGTGAGCATGAAGCTTCCTGCTGCTGCTGCTGCTCCTCTAGCTACAATGCAGTTTTGCCTGGCAACTAGCTTGTGGGCATTCATGAAGCTCCTGCTGCTCCAGCAATACTCCAGTTTTGCCTGGCAGCCGGTGAGCGTGAAGCTCCTCCTGCTCAGATCATGGCAATGCAGCTTTCTCTGCCAGGTGAAGAGGTTGAAGGCTAGTCTTGCTCCAGCAGCTGGAATAGTGCAGTTTTTCCTCTCTTCGGTCTCATGACTAAGTCCTTGAAGTTGTCCTCAGTCTGCAATTGGGGTTTGTGATTTTCTAGAGCTATGGGGATCCAGACTTACTGCTCCCAGAAGGAGGAGGACTTGGAGGTGGCGACAGTGGCAACGAGGTCAATTTAAATCACATGAAATTGCACTCGACAAAGCACCACCGAATCACATCAGGTCAAATTTGGCTCGAAGAACACCACCTCCACCTCCAGCATCACTGTAGTGCTGCTCAATCTGTACAACATGAGCTGCAATTTGTGGCTCCTCGTGAGGGGGATCTGAATGTCACTCCTGGGAACAGCTTCCGGTCACTACCTGCACATGTCAGAAGCAGCTTGAGCAGTCCAATCCCACCACCCTCACTGATCTCAGCTGGGTTAAGCCCTGGAAATGATGTAACAAGAAGGCGGAGGCAGCAGCAGCTAAACAGATCATTGTTCACAAGCCCACTACAGAACTTGGTGCAAAAATCTCATCATCACAACTGTGACCGTCCAGAGTTCTTGCAAGATTCGAAGTTAGACGAGGACCAGCTGGGAAGAAGAAGAAGAAGAAGAAGAAGAAGTCTGTCTCCAGGCCATCACCATCGTCAGACATCAAACAATGTTATTGAGACTTCCAATACTCGTAGTTCTTCTTCGATGGAGGTGCCAGGGCTTGCAAGGGACATGGGAAACCAGCATCGAGGGAAATTACATCTGCCAGGAAGTGTACTCAATCCATCAGTGCTACCCAATACTTCAAACTGGGGCAATTGCACCAGCGGTGGACGCTCTACTGTGGTTCCAGTTGCTGGGATTGGTGGTGGTGGTGGTTCTGCTGCAACTGGTACTACTTCTTTTCTTCTTCTTCTTCTTCTTCTTCCCCACTCTGGGCATCATTCTTCTGAAAAAAAAACTTGGATCTTGGAAATTTGTCAAAACATGGAAACGAAATGTGGATTTTATTATTTTTTGCCCACATGCACATTGGTACCTATATGTGTTGTTGTTTCTCATGTGCACAATTTTCTGATGGAAGGATTTGGGCGGGCTTGTCATAGGCTTGATCATTGATCCTCCAAAGACTGTTGCTGCAAGGCAACAGGAAGTTGATGAGGTACTGCTGCCGCCACAGCCATGTAGAGAGCAATCAGAAATAACAGCAACTCCAAGTGGGTACTTCAACTTTTTGGCATGGGGGGGTTTACATAAGAAGAAGCCAGGGTTGAAGGTGGTGGGCGGCAGCAGCCATGCAATGACATCTGAACTAAGTAGGAGAATCATCAACAACAACAACAACAACACAGACCAACATGACACGATTGTGATGAACTTGGAAAACACAGTGAAAAGCTTGCAGTCAAAACTTGACGAATCCAACAAGAAGAGGGCTGCAGCTGTTTATGAAGCTAGGGCTTTGCAAATAGCCATGGAAATTCTAGAAGAGAAGTTCAAGCAGCTGCAACAGCAATGCCAAGAATTACAACAACAACAGGAAAGAAGTTCTCAGGCCTGGATGACAACAATGGTTCACAAAAGGAATTTAAATCTTGCAAAATCGGAACTAGAAAATTTCCCCCAAGGTGAAGAAGATGAAGAAGATGATGAAGATGAAGATGATGACAACAACACTACTACAGAGACTGCTACTACTACTGTTCAAGCTCGGAGAGCAGCAGCAACAGCAGCAGCTTCTTCTTCTTACAGTGTGCACCCAAAAGTAAAATCCGAGCTTTTCTTAACAACAGTTGAAAATGCGAGACAGAGCTTGAAGAAGTTAACAAATGTGATATGTCATCACATCTGGGAGCTTGGAGGCTCATTGACACATGTGATAAACTCTGTTTTGGAGAAACATCTGAATCTGGGGATCAAACCCCCTGCAAGTCGAAAAAAAATGCCAAGAGCTGTGAAAGTGCTTTACTTTGAAGCTTTTGTGAACCAGCTGATGTTTGAGAGCTTTGAAAATGTGGATTTTGACTCAAATGGAGCCAGGAATATCTTGAACCAGGACACACTGCGAGCAACAAGTTTGCAATCTTTTCAAGAGCTGAAGAAACAGGAGTGGGGTGAAATAGAGAAAGCATTAAGTATTGACCCACAAAGTGTGATTGTGAGCTCCAGTTTTCACCGATTCTTCATTGTGCGAATGGAGATGGTGATCTCACAACTTGGGAAGCTCGGTGAAAAGAATATGCCAGTTTCAGTTATTACAGCTTTCTACAATGCAGTGAAAGGTGTATGGCTGGTGCATCACTTGGCCTTTGCATTCAACCCAGCATTTGTATCCATCTTCCGCATTGCACCTGGATCCAATTTCGATCCAATGTACATGGAGGAGCACAATGTACCACCCACACTCTCAAGAAAACAAGATCAACTCCAAAGTCATGGTGGTGTTGGTGGTGTTGGACCTCATGTTTCGGTCATGGTAAGCCCGGGCTTCATTGTAGATAATAAGGAGGTTTGCAAGTGTAGAGTGATGTGCTGCGGCAGGAAACAAACAACACCCCATTTGACATAAGTTTGTCCAACCAGCAAGCCAAACTTTTTCACATGATTAGAGTGGGTTTAGGGTTATGAGGGTTTAGGGTTTAGGGTTTACCAATTCTTTTCCCCAAACCCATTGCAATACTTTTTTTCAAAACTGTAGTTGCTATGAGCATAATTCATATCAGCATCCTTTGTACATGAAAGAAACAAAGGCAGCCCTCTTCTGTGAGAGATCAGCTGCTAGATCTGTAAACTATGGTGGTTGATTTAAATAGGGTTTAGGGTTTAGGAATAATAACTCTTTTATTTCTTCTCAATATTGAGCAGTGGTTATTTTTAGCTTTATTTTTTTGTAGCTGAATAAAGAGGAAGTCTTGTCTAGGTTTACAGGACCCTAATACGTCAAAGCTTACTTTTCTTTTCTTTTTCTTTTATCTTTTATCTTTTCTTTAATGGGTTTTTTCTTTCAATCCTTTTTCATATCGTTCTGACCACTTTGGGTCCTTCTACCTTTTAACTCAAATGGGTGAGTTTAATAAATTAGTCTTCAGATTCCAGAAGAGGAAACATTACTGTTTTAAGCTTCTTAGAACTCCTCAGGGGGTGGGCTCTATGGGAATCAGGCCCATGCTTGGCTCTGTTTCATGGAGCCCTTATTCCCATAAAGCCCATGCCCTCAGCTTCCAGCTTTACCCCACACTGAAAATTTCCAGAAAACCAGAACCAGAGGATCTTTGATTTCTAAAAGTGTCTGCAATAAAAACACCCCCAAAAAACAAACTCCACAAAATCAGAGGTTCTGAACAAAATCAAATAACCACCCAACACTCTAAAACAACACTCAAGTAGTAGACTGTAGAGTGTGTGCACAAGTAGAGAGTTCAACATTAAGACTTGATTTTGATTCAAATTACTTCCAATACTTCCTAGAAGAGCTTTTGTTTGGTGGTAAAAAATGGTCAATCATAATAATTCAGTTCACCTGCTGGATGCTCTGAAGCTACCAGCTGGTATGATACAAACATTGGGTGTGCAAATCATCTAAAAAGTTTAGGGTTTAAGGTTTAGGGTTTAGGGTTTAGGGTCATGGCCAATGGAATGAATTGCCAACCTACTCAAGCTTTGGATCTATTTGTGAACCAACAAGTCAACAACAACCTAGATGTTTTACAGTTTCAAGTCCTTCTCTTTTGATGGTTGCAAAAAACAACTTGCAAATGATGGGTTGCATTTTCATATGCATTACTGTCAGTGTCCTTGTTTCTATCGAGTAATTGATGAGGGGGAAAAAAAAAACAAAACAATAATGGAAGCTTGAAGATCTCGTGAGTCAAGTCTTTCGAATTGGGTTGTTGACAGGGATTCCACTTCCCGTCCTCCTTCCCCATTCACCTGCTGTTGCATCAATCACAGCTGCTGAAATTGGAGTATTAGTTTGGACTTCTGAGGTATTGGCTCTCGCTAATGATCCACATGCGCCCCCCATTGGACCTGCCCCACACACAGATCACACAAGGTTAATAAGAGGTCCAGAAGAGAATCAAATTTGCAAGAATTCCTATGCCTGACTGATCACTTTGCCAGCTTCTTGAAAGTGTTTCAAAAGTTCCAGAGATTGTTGCAGTGGTTTATGAAAAAAATTTGTACCTGAAAAGCCCACTCCATCTTCATCCTCATTACTAGCTGGATCAGGCACATTGTAGTACCAAAATGCAAGGTCTGATTGTGCATTTGCATTTTCAAGCACAACAGATCCCCAGTCTTTCAACCCCGGTGCGTTCTCTTTGACTCGTCTGTGTTTGTCTATATGTCCAGATGTCACACCTCCAAAGTCAGCTATGGATCGCAAAGTGGCTGTGCACAAGAGAAGAACCAGTAAAACACTCTCCTCAGGAAGAACCTCCATCGCTGACACCTTGAAATTAAATAGAGCTGTAGCCTTTCCTTGTGGTGTCTGTTGGGTGTACCGGATTAGAGTCACAAATCCTTCTTCATCTTCTGAAGTTGCACCTGGCACTTCGTATTGAAGCTTCCTCCCATTGATCAGGCAAGCCTGCAAAAAGACATTATCGAATCATACAATCGCCATGTGACCCAATCGCCCATGTCCATCATTGTCCACAGGCCACATGCGCATCACATAAAATCCACATTTGAAAATCATTTGATGGAGCCGAGACAAGAAGAGCATATGGGTGTAAACCATGAACCAGCTTATTCATGTGAGAGCTTGACTCTACCAGAATCTCTCAAAGTCACATGGTGCAAGGTCTTACCAAACCAGGACCAGGAACCTTAAGGCTGAAATCAAGGTGACGCTCCCAATCTAAGTCATGCATGCGCCTGGAAATGATAAGCGTCTCTCCAGTGGACAATGCCCAACTCAGCTTGTATTGTCCAAGCTCACCAGCAGATGGTGTTGCACTCCCAGCTATCTTATCTGCAAAAGTGTTTTTGCAATTATAAGTAAACAAAATTGTAATATTATGAAAAAACAAGTTTTTTTAAAAATTGGAAAACAAGTCTTCAAATTAATTAAACCTGAATGACACTCTGATTTTCCAAAAGCTGCCAAACTCATCTGCCACTCAATTTCACAGTAAAGAAAGAGCTTGTACAATCGTGGCATTTTTGGGCATTTGTCTATTAAGGAAGGAAGGAAGTTTTTTGTTGGGTTGTGCTGATCATGTTTTGTGTGTCGAGAGATGTTTTGCATACCAGGTGCAGTTCCAATAGACTTTGCAACATAGGTCCATCCACCTTCATGAACATTGATGATGCGCTCGTTCCAATCAACACCTACAGGTCTCTCCCCACCTTTTGTCCATATTCCCTTTGCAGCTCTGCAATTGCAGCTAAAACATTAATATACCTTTGGCTACACCAGAGAATTCCAAAATAGGGTTTACAATATGATTCCAGTTGGTTGGTCTTTGGGTACACAAGCGAATTCTGAAACACAGTTAATACAATTCCAGTTGATCTTTGGGTACACTAGAGAAGTTACAGTAGTGAAACTGAAGACTTTGATGGATTAATCACAAACCAGAATGCAATGGATCGATGGCACACAAACAGTTTTACATAACTTACACAAAAATTTGTATCTAAAGAAACAAACTTGTGAAAAAAGATTGAGGCATTGAGTTTAAGTTCACTAACCTAATTCGGATCACAAAGCACTCTCTGCCTGAGTGATTAAGTACAGTTTGTGAAATCCATCGGCCTATTTGGGGTTCATACTTGTTCAGCCGAAGCATAATGTTGGATAGCATTCTGCCCTTATCATCAGTCACCCTGTCAGGCACTGCCTTGAATAAATATGCACCCTGTTAAAGAACACCCACAAACTAGTAGCTTGAGATGAGAGGATTTTGGTCATCAAAAACATTGTTGCAAAAACACATCACACACTTTCAGCATTAACTTAGTCTTTTATCATTTTAAAACATGTAAAAATAAGCAAATGGTTACTACAGCTTCAAGTCAGTCGTTTTATTATTGTGATTGTACCCAACAAACCAAAATTTAGATGCTTCAATTTTTGGCTGGCATGATGACGTTGAGCTTTCGAGTCTAATTGGATTTGTAAAGTTTAATGGATTAACTATTTTTTTTTCCATACCTGGACTGGAGGTGTGATAGAAGCTCCAATGTGCAGTTGAAGAGAGCTTTGTTTCAGGTGATTGGGATTCATGAATCTCTTGTCCTTTACGGAAAAAGCAGTGTCAAGTGACAACATGGGTGTTTTCAGAAGCTCTTGCCATGTGAGCTTAAGACCTGCCGTACGCTTTATTTTGCTCAATGGTTGAAGACATCCTTCTACACTCTGGCGTAACTCGATGATGATGCCTTTGGTCCTCATTTCGCACTGGAGAAGCCATAGCTTTTCCCACTGCGCCAAATTGGCTCCAGAATTATTGAGACTTATGTACGATTCCAGCTTCAAAAGTTTGTGGGCTTCCAGAACCTTCAATCGTACAAACAAGTCTTTGCTGCTTTCTTTCCCGACAGCCACAGCATTTGCAACTTTCATCATGATGCACACCTGCCAACCCAAAATACAACGACATAGTAAACATTATGTACAGACTCTCTAGAGACATACCTCCTCAAATCACATTATTAGAGACCTACTACTAGATCCACGTCTAATTAGATGGTAGCAAAAAAAATTTCGTGAGAATTTTGAGTGTCAAATTACAGGGGTTTGAATCTTTGGTCCACCTGCAGAACATTCCGGCGACTGAGAAAGGGGAACATTGTTTGATTGGTGTCAGATGGCTTGAAATCCCAAGGAAGGCTCACTGGAATTGTCATGTTTTCAAGAGCTTTATAGTTGCTATCACTGCTGCTTTCTGAAGGAGCAGGAGGACGAGGAGCTGGTAAATTCACGGGTTTGGAGCCACGGTACATTGAGCCAGCTCTTTCATAAGAAGTACCAAATGTAGACTCCCATAGCTTGATTGTGTCTTCGAATCCATGCCCAAGCTTTGTATTCGGACCTCTTTCCATCGTGTCATCATGGTCTACTATGCAACCCAATAGTGCTTTTGTATCTCTTGTGTAGGCAATAGGAGAAAGCTACAAAAGGTCCCATCCCCCACCACCCACCCAATTTACAACCCAATTCACAACCCAAAGATCAAAACACTCTTCTAGTAGCAAAACAAAACTCCTGGCACAAGTTGCATTCCAGAAATCAAGCAGCTAGTTACCTAGCTAGCAGCTCGTGTGAATGTGATAACATATTCCCTCCTTGATCCTCTACATATGTAATGCATACATACCTGATGGGCATGCCACATGAGGTCAATGTCAAAAGTTGGCACACATAAGCTTGAGCCCTTCAATCTCGACAACATGTGCAAAAAGCATTTGTATCTCTCTTTTGCAACTTGTAGAAAAGAGTCTTCCCACATATATGGTTGTGATACCTGCATGTGTAACCCGAGTTTTTAGGGTGCTCTCAGTTGTGAAGAAATGCATGATCTATAGACACATAATTAATCATCCTCTTTATCGAAAGTGCAACCTCTCACACATCTGAACTAATGAGTCTAAAAATGACATTTTCCTATTTGGACCACTCAAGCTGGATCATGTGATGTGGAGGAATACTAGGAACCTGGTAATAGAAGGAGCTTTGTCTGGCCACAGCTCCAACAAGCTCTTCAAGTTCCAATATTCCACGATCGACTGCATTAAACTCATCAATTGGATACACCTTTGCAGTTGACGTAGCCAGAGTTGGAGGAAGCTTGCTTAGTGTATCCATGATATCAAAGGGCTCCTTGGGGTAGTGAAGTGTCCATAGCTTCTTACACCTCTCTTGTGCCTCCATCTCACTTCCCAAATCCGCCAAGAGAGGCACATTGATCACCCGCCCATATTTCTTGATGCAATAATCCCGATAACCTACCTGAACATTGTTGAAACTCATGAACATTATTATTTGAAGAAGATTCATCAATAACTTCTGGAAGCACTATTATCAGTTACAGAATTTACTTCTTAGATCATCATCTGAAATGATGATCTGAAAGCAAAAAATATTCAAAATCTGTTTGTGAAAAAACAATCATTCATGCAGAGATTGATGGATAGAAAAATCATTCATGGATCATCTTGAGAGGTATTAGGTGGTGGTGAACAACAATGGTGATCTTGTGAATATGATTTTCACTTACCGGATTGAGACAATGACAATGCCACACCCATTGTACATCCAGGGGAGGTAGAAGAAGAAGATCAAGCTGCTGCTGCTGCTGGCATTTGCTGCTGATGCCATGAGCTGCTGCATGATGATCACCATTTGGCACCCTTGCTGCTGCTGCCACATCTGAGGATGATGATGATGGGGATGGTGATGATGATGCTGTCGATGATGATGATGATGGTCTGGTGGCCTGCAACTGTAGTCCCTGATCTGCACTAATTGTCACCGCCAAGGGCATCCAAAACTCCTGGTATCTGCAAGCAGAGAGAGATTCAGCTCTCTCAACCCCAAAGTGTAATGATCTTCCATGTGATCATGAAAAATCAAGAAATGAAAAAACCCTTCAAGCCCAGGGGGCCCCGGGTTTTGCAAAAATGCACAGCAGCAGGAGCAGCAGAAAACCCCAGCAAAAGATTGTGCGAATCTTCTTCTGCAACCCGCAACAGATGCTGCATCAAGCAAACTTGGCAGAGCTGCTAGTGCAAAACTGCAAGTAAGTTTACAAGTTTATACCTTCTGATGGCATGATAGATGGCAGGTCCTCCATGCAGAAACGGCAGACTTTCGATGGTGCGAAGAAAACCCAACTCTCGTTTGGCTGCAAGAACCAGATCCACACTAATGCTCACTCTTTGCGCACATTTCAGTTCCTCCACGTAGCTGTTGCTGCTAGTACTCGAAGATTTTCGCTGCTGCTGCTGCTCCTCCTGCTGTTGTCGCCGTTGTTTCTCGACTGATCCGGCAGCTGCATGTGATGGATGATGATGAGGAGCAGGAGGAGGAGGAGGAGGAGGACTCACAGCCTCTCCTAAATTCGCCATCTCCTGCAAAACATGTCAATCTACAGCAGCATACCGTGTACTACTCAAAAGATCGATCTCATCATCTTTTGCAGCTCTCACTCTCTCTCTCTCTAAACAATATTATGTACTGGAGTTTGGTGTCTGAATGAATGAATGATGAACTAGCTAGCCTGAGGAGGAGCAGGAAGAGGAGGAACTTGATACATACATACAACAGGAGATGATCAGCTGATCTTGCTTTGTTTTGCTTTGCTTGCTACTGATAACATATCTCTCTCAAGACCGTCTATCTATCTATCTATCTATCTTTCTAGATCTATGTCTTATTATTCCTGAGGACCGTCTGTGTGTGCATATTACATGTGTGGCGCGTGACAGTTCCCTTGCAATCTGCAAATCAGCTGCTGTGTTAAGAAAAGCTGGAGTCAAACATGCATGTCCCCACCACCTACTCCTAATTAAAGCACCCACTAGTTTCTACTGAGTGCAAATCCTCTGGAATTTCTTCCAGGAGTCATTCGTTCTCCCTCTTCTACTAGGATGCTGCCTGCCTCCAGCGATTGATGATGAGAAACAGCAGCAGCAGCAGCAGCTCCACACAGACACAGACAGAGAGAGTCTGAGAGAGAAACAAAAGACTTGGGTGTCCTCTTCTCTCTCTCTCTCTCGCTCCCTCCCTCCCTTTGTGGGTGGTGGTATTGACAGCCAATTTATAACTTAGTTCTGCTTCTTGTTCATGTTGGCTGTCAGAGGATCATCCCAATTCTTCTCTTTCTTTTTCAGGAAAACTTCTTCTTCCTCTTCTTCAGGAATTTGTCTTCTTCTTCTTCTTCTTCTTCTTCTTCTGCTTCAGAAATCTTTTTCTCTTGTTAGACTTCATGTTGGCTGTCAAAGGATCATCCCAATTCTTCTCTTTCTTTTTCAGGAATACTTCTTCTTCTTCTTCTTCTTCTTCTTCAGGAATTTGTCTTCTTCATCATCATCAGGAATTTGTCTTCTTCTTCTTCTTCTTCTTCTTCAGGAATCTTTTTCTCTTGTTAGACTTTAGGAAAAAAATCATTCTTTTTCTTCTTCTTCTTCTTCTTCTTCTTCTTCTTGAAGATTTATATTGAAAATAGTGATTTCACTTGCACCCATTTTTTTTTTCTCCATTTTTTGCAAGAACTTAAGCAGATCCATCATCATACACCTACCTACCTACCTACCTACCTTCTTACATACCTACCCATTTGAAGATCACATTACATCACCTCAGGCAGTGGTAGTTTGAATGTCATGATTTTTATAAGCAATTCTCTTCTTCTTCTTTATTTATTTATTTATTTTTTTCTCAGAATCTAATAATTGTGGTGGTGGAGTTCTAAATTTGAAGCATTTATTAGCTCTGATTCTTACATGTGTATTTTTTATTTTATTTTATTTTATTTTAAATTAAAAATTTTGGTTCTCTCTCTCAGAAATTTTTTGTAGTGTGTATATATATGGTTTTTGCATGCCTTTTTTTTTTTTTTTTTTTTTTTTTTTTTTATTTTTTCCTTTTTTTTTTTTTTTTTTTTTTTTTTTTATAAATTATTTTTGTTTTTTCTGGTCTTTTTTAATAAAAATTTATTTTTTAAAGTTAAAAAAACGTTTATTGTTGCGAAAAAATTTTTTTTT
>Ga0116227_10000349_pt1 | contig 86868 bp, 61 predicted proteins | sample S1TSphgellanicum_FD_89693 | JGI IMG/M metagenome (GOLD analysis project Ga0116227, IMG submission 89693) | Host-associated microbial communities from peat moss isolated from Minnesota, USA - S1T2_Fb - Sphagnum magellanicum MG | ecosystem: Host-associated > Plants > Peat moss > Unclassified... | reverse complement strand
TCGCCCCGGACTCCCGACTCCCGCCCCGACTCCCGACTCGCCCCGGACCCCCGACCCCCCCCCCGCCCCCCGACTCCCCCCCCCCCCCCCACCCCCCCCCCCCCCCCCCCCCCGCCTCCCCCAAAAAAAAAACCGTGTAGTGTAATGACCACTTTTCCTCCTCTTTCTTTCCGGACTAAATAAATACAATAAAAAAGAAAAAAAAATTCTTTGCAAAAAAATTTGTCATTCATTGTACCATGCAAGATGGATGGTATGTGAACGGAAAAAAAAGTTTTTCATCATTGTATTATTCCTCCCCCATAACTAACCACATTGGTTAGCTATGAACTAACCACATTGATTAGCTATGCACTAACCATCCATGGGTATCTATCTATTGATCGAGTGCATTCCAACTTCCTAAGTAGCTTCGTTACCTCTCACATACATACATTACATAGTAATCATGTACATGACCTACTTACCCGTGGGTATGATACTTGCCCACTTACATACGTCGTGTGAAGTGGATGTAGGAGGGCTTGCATTGCTAGAGTTACCAAGGTATGGAACCTTTGGTAACGTCGGACAACTTTCATCCTTATAGGTATAAAAACATTAACAACTTTCATCCTTATAGGTATAAAACATTAACAACTTTCATTCATGGATGTATAATACTTAACAACAACGTTCGTTCGTCCATTGATGTATATTCCCAATAACAAATTTCACCGATATAGGTAATTATATGCTGAACAAAAAAATTCATCCATAGAGCTATATTCGTATATATTATTGTGAACATCAACTTTCATCCATAGAGCTATATTCGTATATATTATTGTGAACAACAACTTTCATCCATAGAGATTTTTCAATATACATTATTGTGAACATCAACTTTCATCCATATGGGTAGTAGGTATGTTCCCAAAAACAAGTTCTTAAATTCATACATGCAACAAAGCTATTTTTCTCCCTTTTTTTTTAATGAAAAGAAAAGCAAAAGCAAAAAAAAAAGAAGGTTTATTATCCCAAATAAAAAACGATCTCCATACCTATCTTTTGTAAAAAAAAAAGGGAAAAAAAGGGGAAAAAAAGGGAAAAAAAAAAGGAAAAAGGTATTTTTGGCGAATAAATGTGTAGCCACGTTTAGCCGAAGAAGCGAAGCAAGCTGCGCTCTTTGGCTGCCGCGTCGTCGCGCTCGCCTTCCCTTCCCTTCCCCTCGCTTCCCTTGGGTTTCGCTTCGCCTCTTCGGTGCTTCCGCGGAAGCTCCATCTGCTGTTGCCGCTGGTCTTCGCCGGCGAATGGTTCGTCGCGACATCCATCTGGCAAACACGTTTGTTTGTGCGCCGCCGGCGCCCCGCCCCCCACTCTTTATTCCAACGGTGACACGGATTTCCGTTTAGTGGTGTTTTGGTTTTTTTTTTTTTTTTTGTTCTTTGTTTGGTGGTTTCCTTCCATCTTTGTTTCTTTCCTGGGGGGGAGAAGAAAAGACGATGGGACGCGAAGCCGGGATTTCACACACCGCCGTGTTGACTCAATAGTTTGAGAGATGGAAGGAAAGTTTGTGGAAACCTGTAGTAGTAGTCGCAGCAGCAGCAGCAGCAGCAGCAGTAGTAGTGGGAGGAGGAGAAGGTGGAAGAGCAGTTCTTGTATTGTATGTGTATGACTGACTGCCTTTTTGCAGGTGCTCGGGAGAAAGAGAACAAGCCTGGAGTGTGTTCACTCGCTGGAGAGAGAGAGAGAGGTGAATGCGCGTTTCGAATGCTTTGTGTCCTGCGAATTTTGAGGTTTTTTTTTTCCGGGGAAGAAGGAGTGAGTGCATGTAGGTGGTGGCTTAAGGCGTATTAGCATCATTATTATTTTCTTGTTGTGGCGTTGTCGCAGCACAGAGGCACAGTACTCAACCCAAGCTTCGTGTCTAGATTTGCTGCTAGTAGAGTGAGAGAAGGAGTGAGAGAGGCGACGGGAGAATAGAAAGATTGAATTTTGCGGGAGGAAATTTGGCTGCTAGTAGGCACTGACTGACGAAGTGGGAGGGATCGCGGGCGCGGAATCGAGAGAGAGACGCGGTTTTTTTTGGTTGCATTGTTTAAGGAGAAGAAGCTGCCGGGTGGAAAGAAGGAGGGAAAAGGGAGAAGTAGAGGAAGAGGAACCTGGCGTGAATTTGAGGGAAAGCTAAGTAATAGAGGAGGGATCTGCCAGGAGAAGCTGCTGGTGGCGTTAGGGATTTTTATTAGGAGATGGCGAGCGCGATGAAGTGGTGGAAAGAAAGATGGCGGCGTGCAGGCGGCGGTAGAGAAGGGGCTGGGTCAGGTAGCAACGAAGCGGAATCTCGTGTTATTCATTGCAATAGACCCGACTTGAATTCTTCCTTCTGGTCTTTCTCTCTCCCTCTCTCTCTCTCTCTCTGTCTATTGTTTTGCTCAAGGGTATTTTTCAGTCTGCTCACATTTGAGGTTCCTACAAGCTATTGATTGCAAAGAGAGAGGGTGGGAAAAAGGAGACAAATTTGAGCATTCTGTTTGTTATTGCAATTGGAGGATTGCAAAATTCTGCTCACTTTCTCACTGGGCAAAAACACACAAGAAAAAACAGAAGGAAAAAGGAAAAAGAAAAAAAAAGTTGAGTGTTTCAGCTTTATGTATGTTTTCTGGTATCTGTGCCATTGAGAGAGAAAAAAAATTGAATGTTTTCTGGGTGGCAATCTTGTGAACCAAGATTTGTTAGTGTCTTCAAAAGAGTTGCACTAATTTCCAGTCCTCTGAAGCTGATAGTGGGTGAACTTCTCATTTCCTAGTGTGGACGCTCAATTAGTGCTTGATTAGTGCTCAATTGGAGCTTGATTAGTGCACAACTCAGTGCTTGATTTGTGCTTGAAAATTGGCGCTTGATTAGTGTGCTTTGATTAGTCGGGTTATAAGGAAAGAATGCAAATTGGATTTTTCGTAGCAAATCAAGATGTGATTTTGATGATTTTTTGTGGGTTTGCAAGTGCAGGTATGCATCGAATCGCACATCAACAACAAAGTATACATGGTATAGCTTCTTGCCAATGTCACTCTTTGAGCAATACCGAAGAGCCGCATATTGGTATTTCACCGCCATGGCAATTCTCTCGCTTTTCAACTTGGGACCCTATAGCCCCATTAGTCTCTGGTTGCCACTTGTGTTTGTATTGGCTCTGGGCATATTACGAGACTTTGCAGAAGATTTGCGGCGCTCACGGGGTGATAAGGAGGTCAATTCTCGACCCATTCTCGTGCATACAGGTGGAGGTCGATTTGAAGAGAAGCAGTGGAAGCACCTACAAGTGGGCGACATTGTCAAAGTCACTGATGGGAATTATTTCCCTGCTGATTTGTTGCTCTTGTCATCCAGCACAACTGATGGTGTCTGTTATGTCGAGACCATGAATCTGGATGGCGAGACCAACTTAAAGGTAATGAGTTAGATAATATGATGCTTGATGCCATGGTACTAATCTTCTTCTGCAGATTTGTTGTGAAATTCATTTGTTTCAAATGAGAGAGAAATAGAGAACTCGTAGGGGTGGGGGATTCATCTCACAGAGAGAAAGGATGAGATACAAGAAAGATTTAATGCCACAACAAAGAAAGACTTAGATACAAGTTTGGTTTTGGTGTTGTGCACTACAGGTACGACAAGCTCTAGAAAGCACATGGGATGTTGGTGGCAAGGAGGAAAGTGTGCTGGAAAACTTTGAAGCAGTTTTAGAGTACGAAGGTCCCAATCCTTCCTTGTATACATTTGTTGGCACGCTGAGACTTCAGGATGGACAAACATTTCCAGTGGGACCTTCACAACTTCTCCTACGTGACTCGAGTCTTCAGAACACAGGCAGTATATTGGGGGCTGTTGTGTACACGGGTCATGACACCAAAGTGATGCAGAACTCATTACCACCTCCTTCAAAGCGGAGTCGTGTGGATCGTACTCTGGACAAGATCATATGGGCTATGTTTGGTGTGCTGCTTTTGGTGAGTGTTTTGACGGCAGTGTTGTTGGCTGTTGGAACAAAGAATGTGGGAACTGATCCTTGGTACTTACAACCCACCATCCGTGATGCCTATTACAACCCAAACAAAGCTGCTGTTGCAGGCATCATATCCTTTCTCAACAGCCTCATTCTTTATGGCTACTTCATTCCAATTGCCCTTTATGTTTCACTGGAAATAGTTCGTGTGATTCAAGCCCAGTTTATCGCAGCAGACATTCATATGTACGATCCAATCACCAACAAGGCTGCCAAGGTGAAATCAGCAGGTTTGAATGAAGAGTTGGGACAGGTAGACACCATCTTCTCCGACAAAACTGGCACTCTTACATGCAATCAGATGGATTTCTTTCGGGTGTCAATTGCAGGAGTTGCGTATGGGATTGGGACAACTGAGGTAGAAAGGGCAGCCAAGCAATTAGGCCTTGCTCTTGGTGGTGGTCCATCTCCACGTGACCCAAAAGACGATCTTGTTCGATTCAGCTCTGACAAAAAAGCTGAGCTTCAGGGGAGCATCAACATGATGGATGATAATAATAATTATGGTCCTGATAACAACCCTTACAGAGAGAGAGGTTTCAACTTTTACGATCCACGACTGCTTGGCGGCAATTGGATTCATGAACCATCTTCTCAAAACATTCAATTCTTTATGCAGATTCTTGCTCTATGTCACACAGCTATTCCTGATGGAATTCCAGAGGATCCAGCTTCAATGCGTTACCGGGCTGAATCGCCTGATGAGGCAGCTTTGGTTGTAGCTGCCAAGCAATTTGGGTTCTACTTCTACAAGCGAACTCCGACAATGCTTCATGTAAGGGAAACTGTGAGTCCAAATTCAAACCCGGTGGACCAAGTCTACCAACTCTTGAATGTGTTGGAATTCTCGAGTGCTCGAAAGCGGATGTCAGTGATCGTGCGTTTCCCCGATGGGCGATTGCTGCTACTTTCAAAAGGAGCTGATTCTGTGATGCTCCAGCGGGTAGACAAGAACAAGAGTGGGTTTGTTAAAGAAACCAACAAGCATTTGAAGGATTTTGGTGAGGTTGGACTCCGCACCCTCGTGGTTGCTTACAGACAGTTGGATGAAGAGGAGTATAGAAAATGGCAAGCAAAGTATGCTGAGGCACGAGCAATTGTTGGGCGTGAGAGGGATTTACGCACAGAGGAACTAGCAGATGAGATTGAACAGGGCTTAACAGTTGTGGGTGGCACTGGAGTAGAGGATAAACTTCAAGATGGTGTTCCAGAGGCGATTGATCGTTTTGCTCGGGCTGGTATTAAGATCTGGGTCTTGACTGGCGACAAGGTAGAAACTGCCATTAACATTGGCTATGCCTGCAGGTGTGTGAAACATTTTTTCCCTTCTTTTTATAACTTCATTGTTACAGACCCTTTTTTGCATCTTCATCTTTTTGCTGAGATTTGCTTGTTTTTTGGGTTTTTTTTTTGCGTCCTAAAATTGCCAGGCTATTTGGTGGGATGGTTATGCAGTTTGCTGCGACAAGGCATGGATAATTTGTTGGTGAGCTTAGAGGGTCCTGAAGCCCATGCTCTGGAAGAAAGAGCTACAAGGGATAATCTTTCACGTGATGAAATTGCAGAGGTTGGTTCTTTGCTCTTCTTCTGTAGCAGACGAGTAAACTTGTTGTAGAAAATTTGGATGGATTTGCTGGTGCTTGAACATATGTGCAGGAGCTTTGTCACCCATCAGGGATCATAGGTTTGGTATTCATTGGTGTTTGCTCATCTAACTGTGTTTTTTTCCTTTTCATGTTTGAATTGCAGGAGCAGAAGGCATTTGTGGGTCGCAAGCTTTCAGAGGCGCTTGACTTGGTTTTGACTCACCATGAAAATCCTCGAGAGTCAATGAGCAGTGCAAAAGCAGTTAGTTTCAATGAGAGCTTACAGACTGCACTATCGCGCAGTCTCAGTCGAACTAGCACATTGTCTCGCAACCTAAGCAAACACAGTGGTCGCCATTCACGTACCCCAAGCACTGGTACACAGAATGGCTTCCAGATGATGCCTTTGACATCCAATCATAAACAGACAGTTGGAATTGGCGATCTATCAGACCGACTAGTAGGTGTAGGAGATGCTGCTGATTATCCATTGCGTAAAGCAGATCAACACTCTCACGCCATCGAGTATGCGCTCGTGATTGATGGTCAATCCCTGGCATTTATCCTTGCTGAAGAGGAGCTGCAAGAGCGGTTTTTACGAGTGTGCATCAATTGTGCTTCAGTGCTTTGCTGCCGAGTGTCACCCCGACAAAAAGCTCAGGTTACCCGGCTAGTAAGGAAGGGACTTGGTCAGAACCGATTGTGCCTGGCAATTGGTGATGGTGCTAATGATGTTGGGATGATTCAAGCTGCCGATGTTGGTGTCGGCATTGCAGGTGTTGAAGGTGCTCAGGTATTGATAATCTTTCCAGGTTATTTGAAAGCTCATTCTGATTGAAAAGAGAGAACTATGAAGTTGTGCAATGCAAACTTTGAATGTACTGGTGACAGTATTTGCTTCGTCAGAATGATGCATACTTATTTTAAAGGTTTGCAAAAGAGAAATCACAGAAGTTAGTGAACAAGAATCTACAGGGATCTCCATGCTATGGCTTTTCAATCTTTCAGTCTAGAGTATATCTTCTGAGCTGCCTTTCTAATTCTGTGTGTGTCTTGCTCTTGGTGGATCCAGGCAGCAATGGCTGCTGATTATGCCATCGCCCAATTCCGCTTTTTGGAGCGCTTGCTTCTTGTTCATGGTCGCTGGTGTTATCGTCGCATCTCCTTGATGGTAACAATTTCTGGACTTTGCAGCTTGTCAATTGCAAAGAGGCTCACATTCTTTCAAAGGCAAAAATCCAAAGTACACAAAAGTCTTTGTAGACTGTGTATTAATTGCAAAATTTTAAAAACTCCCAAAAGCATGAGAGAGTGTGCCATTACATACATGGTTATGGGTCGTCAGGGATTCCCTTGTCTGACATGGTGTCGTGTGTTTTCATTTGCAGATCCTGTATTTCTTTTACAAAGTATGCATGCTTGGGTTTATTGCTTTCTTGTGCAATTGCTTCGCATTCTTTGCGGGGAACCCATTTTACAATGATTGGTATGCCTCCTGCTACAACACAGTATTCACAGCATTGCCAGTGTGCGTAATAGGCGTATTGGACCAGGATGTGTCTCCAGCTGAGGCACTTCACTACCCAGAGTTGTACAGATCTGGGCAACGTGGAGAGATGTTCAACAAGAGGAGTATATTTGGGTGGCTACTGAATTCTCTTTACACTTCATTAGTCATCTTCTTCTTCCCATTGGCAGTGTATTCAGGACTGAGTGCAATCCGCCCTGGTGGTCAAGTATCTTCAGTTCAAGACTATGGTGCGGGTATGTTTACAGTACTGGTGCTTGTGCCAAACTTGCAGCTCTACATGGCAGTCCAGTACTTCACATGGATTCATCAGCTGGCCATCTGTGCCAGCATTGCTATCTGGTACCTCTTTCTCATCGTCTATGGCGCTTTGCCACCCTTGTGGGCTACCGATGCATACAAGGAGTTTATTGAAGTGTTGGCTCCATCAGCTTCTTACTGGCTTCTGCAGGCTGTTGTGATTGTAGCCGCATTGTTGCCTGAATATCTCTTCCGAAGTCTCAAATGGGCTCTTTACCCATCAGATTATCAGATTGTGCTGGAGTGCACAAAATTGGAGCGCAAGCAAACTTCCAAGCAACAACACAGAGTCTAAATCTTTGTATAACAATTTCTTGTCAACAGTCTTCTTTCCATTATCCCTTTAATTTTTTTAATAGAAAATTCTCTTAGTCTCCACATTTCCCCCTCTCCCTGGTGCTGGACAAGCAACCTAAATGGGTTTCCCTTCCAAGTAATGAAGAGCGCTTCTACCATGAAGATCATCTGAGCTACATCCTCAGCAAATCATCCACCCACAGAAATCCAAACCCAACACAGTACCAACAATTTGACATCAAGTGGCAAAGCTAAGAAGCTGGTCAAACATAGAAGGTGCTTGCAAAGGTTGTTGTTGTTGAAGACCTTTTGGCCAGCAGTCCAGCTGCTGTTCAGTTCACAAAGTATCTGACCATTACCTTCATCAGCTTGAATGACTAGCTGCCATGACTCCCACCAACATTCATCAGCTCTCCCCAGGGGGTGTGTAGATAAGTATATCATGAAATTTGCCCATCATTTTGGGCAAACAAATCTTACAAGAATCTGCAGTATGAGTTATTGTTGCAGAAGCAACAGTAAAATTCAAAGTCATACTACACAGTCATATGTGCTATCTTCCCACACCTGACCTTCCATCTGTAAGAACAAAAAATTGAGAGTAGTTTCACCTTCCTTCACCATTTGTCCAGTGTTAAGAGTAGGTCAAGTCCCACAACTCTCTCTCAGCCAGCTCACTGACAGACAGAGGTGCTCAAGGAAACTTTCTCTCTTCTCTGGGATGATCTGAATCCTGAACTGCTTGTGTGTGTTAGAGAGGGAATAAGAACAACTTTTTGATTGCTTATATAACTATGGCCATATGTGGCAGTCCTCAAAATAAAATCAAGACACTTGCTAGGATCAAGATTCTAGCACCACCCATTGCACACTAAGCATATCATGGCTGAAGCTCATGCTGGCCAAGTAATTCAAATACTGTACAGAATCTGAAACTGAAGCACATCAAAAAGTAAATCAGAACCTTCATTCAGTCAATGAAGTGGAGGTTTAGCCTGCTAGTGTCTATGATCTTTGCTAACACTTTGTTCTGAAAGTCAGAGAACAAGCTCCAAAAAAAACCAACATTGTACATTGTACAAACCTCCACAATAAGAAGCTCTGCAACTTTACAATTGAAAGGTATTCAAAACTCACAAGGCAAAGCAACAAGTTGACTTAGGAACCACCACAATACAGATTCCACACTTAATATTCTTAGGAACAAACTGACCACTGAATTTGAAGAACACTGCTGTCAGATCAGAACTAGGTCAAATACAGAATTGCTGCTCATCCTCTAGAATCTCACTACCATCGTCTCTTGCGGTCTTCATTTTGAATGCTTTCCAATGCTCTCTTTATACCTGACACAAAGTCATCCAGTATGGCGCCAATCTCCGCCCTGTAATGTTGTTCACATTGCCTTGATGAGTAAAACACATGCGGCAAATTCAAAAGAGATTGTCTACAAAACTTGAGCATCTTGAACAGCCAATCTAACAGCCTTCTACATCAAGAAGCAGATGTTCCTACATGCTCTCAATTCTGCAAGTTGAATGGTTACATATGGTGAGATCTTACACATGCAAAACAGAGTTTCACAGTTTCCACTTCTGCAAAGTTTTATAACATCAGTTGCAAGTGCCATTGAGGAATAGGAATTGAAGACTTAAGACACTGGTGCTTTGAAATCTGAGAGATGAAATTTTTAGGCTTGGTTGCAAGGATTGAAAGTACTCCTTTGGGACCAGGTAGGTTTCAGAGATTTCACTCACCCACTAGAACCTGCAACTCCATTTGAACGCTTTGGCAGCCTTCCCAAATTGCTATATCTCCTATCTGCATCATACGCTCTGCCTTTACCCAGGCCATACCCAAATCCCACTCCCACCCCACAGCCCGCCCCTAATCCAAAGCCCAGCTGCAGCCCGGGGAATCCAAAACCAAGCCCTGCACCTGCACATTCCATGCAGATCTACAAATGGTTTCAAGATATCATAGTCTGGGATTACTATAAACTCTGAAACTCCAAGGAATGCGCCAAGCTCTGAAACTAGCCTTAAGACAAGCCGCTAAAACTGCAATTGTCAAAAGCCCAGGAGTGCCTTTTATATTTGCACTATTGCTGTATATGTTCCAATTACCAAATTGCCTCATTTTTGCACAAACAGATTTCACATTTTCGTTCTTCACTAGGAACCTAATCCCAGAAGACAGGAAATCAGGTTTTCATAGACCCAATTCAATTACACTACAGATTACAGACAAGAGAACTTGCAAATCCCCGCATCACACCATTCAGTACCAAACCTAAATTAGAACAATTCTGAATACTGTCATCTGCCCTAATTCCCACCACAAGTACTACAGAATTTACAAGTAGAAGAACAGAAACTAACCTAACACTACATACAGCCCTATTCAACTTGCTGTTACATAAAGCTCTGAGCTGTAGAAACTTCAAAGCCCATCATCACAACCAGCTTAAGTTGCAGCCATCAATTCCATAGTTTCCTAAAGAATGGGTGCAAACTGAAAGCTCTAAATCAAAAGTTCATCTTGCAATAAATCATAAGAACTAAGCTTTTTTCCAGAGAATAAGGACAAACAAGACGCTGCTCAAAATTCCCAGGCTCAAAGGTCCATTTCAAACATGACTCTGCAAACTGGTTTACAGAGTCACAATCCTTTGCAAAAACAAACAGAAAATTGCATCACAACACAGTCTCCATTGACAAATGTAACTGGTGATGCACATACCAGAGACAGAACTTGGCAACAAAAAAATTGACTCTCTCCCTTACCACCCCTCAAAGAATTCAGATAAAAAACACAGCAACCAACTAAACCTTCCTGCGATGCAATTCCCTACACACAAAACCCTAAAAAAGATTTGTGTATGAAAAAGAAATGCATCACGCAGCACTTTTATCAATGTAACAGAAAACCCAAAACTTGCAAGTGAGGGGAATGATGAACCAAAAACAAAAAAACAAACAAACCTCCAATGACGCCAGCTCCAACACCGAAACCACAGCCTATTCCATACCCAAATCCAGGTCCAAGCTTTCCAAGATCTGCTGTCTCCAATTTTGGTAGCCTCCAAAGCAAACCCTTTTGCTCATCATCATCCCTCATCTTCTTACCCCACCAACCCAAGTCACCAAAAAAACCCAATCCCTTTGTTGTTCCTTTCCCTTCCTTTCCTTCCCACAAGAATGGCTTTTGATCACAACCCAATGACCAAATTGTTGTCGTTGTTGAGAGAGTACTTCCAACCCACTAGATCACAACAACACAATGACCCACAAATTGGTGTTCTCTAATCAAACCACTTTTTTCCTTTCTTCTTTCTTCTTGTGCGTGTTTTGTACTTGGGTATACTTATATTGGTACTACTAAATTTTTTTCCCAACTCCTTCTTGTCCACAAATCCACGCCCCCAAAAAAGGACCTAATTTACCCTAATCATCCAACCCATGCTTTGCCATGGCCATCAATCATCTGACATGTATGACTATCGACTTCATGATTCTTTTAAGCCACAAATTATAACAAACACTATGCATAAATTATAAGAGTTTAGTAAAAGGAGGATTAACATGAAGCGTTATCCATGAAATGGTTGTTATAGGTTTGGAAAATAAACCTTGAAACTTCTTCCAAAAACAAAATGAACTTTTTGTTTATTTTCATCATGCTTAAAACCTTTGTACATGTGTCATTTATGTTGAAATGTAGTTCAACAAACTAAAAAATTTCTTGCAAAGTTCTTGAAATCATTAACCATTCTTGTTTAATGATTCTATATTTGAGCTAGTTATATGCCAAGTCTTATAATTTTAGAACTTTTGGGGATTGGATTCCACTTCTATGGAGGTCATAAAACATAATGAGAATGGGTTATTTCAATATGTCTATCTAAGGTTTTTTTCCTTTAGATTTATGCATTAATTTCATTGCTTGTTCATAAATTATATTAAGAATAGTATATTGAATGATTGACTTCAATGATTTTTATCATTATTTTTGTAATTTTCTAGTTAAATTGAGTTATAAACATAAAAAAAATAAAAATATTCTTCATTTTGAGATTTTTAGAAGTGTTTATTATATCAATATAGGGTGTTAGTTGGTTTGTCCAATTTTAATAGTACAAATTAATTTTTTTTAATTGGTCTCTTTTGTTTATCTCTAGAATTTATGTAAGCTTTGGATAGGTTAATATTATAGTCTATTATTGTATTTGGCATTTATCTATGATTTGGGGATTTTATTTTGGTGGAGGGAGGATATGTGTTAATGTTAATGAGTTTATGATTATGATTATGTATACATATCAAGAATCATGTATTGAAAATGTATTTGCAGTTTGTACCATTTTTTGAGATGTATAATAAATTATATTATCATTATTTATTGACTATAGATATTGTGTCGAAGATGATTATTAAAATGTAGTGAATAAGGAAAATATGAATAATATATCTACAAAAACTTTGTTAGGAATCTCTTTTTAACGATTCTTTCTAATTTTTGAATTTGATTTTGTAGGGATATGTTTATACTTGTTGTGTTTTGCTTTAATAAGAAATGAGGTTCAAAAAATATGTTTATGATAAGTACAATATCAACAAATGCAACATTATCAACCTTATGATTAGAGTTGGAATGCACGTCATCAAATTTTACATGATAAATGGATTAATTGTTCTACAAATGTGTTTCAAAAAATGAAAAGTTGTGCATTATGTGGAATAATCAAACTTAATACTCAGATTTTTTTTAATAAAAAGAATAACGTTTAAAATAAATTAAATATTCATGAAGTTGGATGTACACCTTATGGCATTGCTAATTATCTTTTGTCAAATTATACAACTTCAAATGGAGAATACATGTTTTTATGTTTAAAATGTAACATGGAATATGATGCACCTACATGTGGAAAATATTTTGTTTTCCAATCACAAGTGCACATGAAAGCATTTTTATCATAACATCCATTGTACATACAATTATTATCTTTTTTGAGTATTGTGTTACATATATATAATTTAAATTGGGGTTTTAATGTTGGTGAAATCATAGACACTAGTTTATTAAATAGTCCTTTGTTAAGTTGGGATGGTATTTTAGATAAAGAAACATCTTTAAAAAAAACTTTCAAATATTGTGCTTCCTATTTTATTACAAAATTTAAGAAATAATTTTTTGGTATGAACAATACATGATTATATTTGAACAATCAAAAAATATGAAAAGTATGTGCATTTTATTTTGAAATGTAATTGATGATATCATTACAAAACAAAATATCTTCAATGATGGATTTGGAAATATGCATGTTAATTATGAAATTTTAAAAAATTCAAAATTATTTAACAAGTTTTCCAACTCAAAATTTCCCATAAATATTTTTCTTATCATGGGAAAAATGAAAAAATAATTAAGAAGTAATGAAGTATTTAATGAAAAAAATTTGATTTGATGTGATGGGTTACAAAATAATGTAACAATTATAACATTATAACTTAATCTATTTCCATTTTTATTTCCACATGGACATGGTGTTTATGATTATAAAATACCAAATTATGAATATATTTAAAATTTTGTACGGGTTCATTGTTTTCACCATTTACATTGTATAAACCCTATTTATTGATCATGTATGATATTCAACAATCAATATAATTTATAAGACAAACCTCCAATATTTGTTTGGAAAAATACGTGAAAAAACAAAAAAAGATTATCCACAAATGAATGATTCATAGATACTTCAACATATTATCAAATATAAACTTCGATCGTGAATTCAAGGTTTTCCTTGATGACATTGACCACAATTACAAGATTTGTTAACTATGGTACATGAATATGCTATGCATCATTTTTTTTTAAAACATTAACTGCAAATGAAATGATTCAATCACAGTGGCATGAATTTAATGATATGGAATGTCTTGTTAAACAATTACATGAAAATATGTCACGGAAAGATTGTCTTATGGAATGTGCAACATTATTTCATTCATGTGTTGATATATTTATGCATCAATATATATTAAATGATGATGGAATTTTGGGGAAAAAAAGAATATGTTATTTATTATGAATTACAACATTGTCGATATGTTCATGCTCATATTATATTATGGGTTCATGAATATGATTTGGAAGGATAACAAATGAAATAGTAGCATTTGTTCCTACAATGTTTGATGAGACAATTGCAAAATTTATCCCACCAAATGATAGTTTACAATTTTAATTATTTAAAATGGTGTTATGAAAACAACTTTATGAATGTCAAAATTTACAAATATGTTTTAAGTGACATGGTTATTCATATTTCAAAATGGGAAAAAAAATGCCTAAACATTTGAAACCTACATATTTGTCAAATTATTTGGACAATATGAAACAAAACAAAAATAATAATGTGAAGATGTAATAATACACAAGAAAATTGATCAAATAATGGCTAAAGAGATATATTTATGAATAATAATATTTTTTAAATGCACATTTGACAATTTTGTTGTTTTGTAAAATCAATTTTCAACAAATGTCATTTGACAGTTGTTACAAGATTGTGTACATAATATGAATAAATAAGTTAAAATATTTTATGCATGTCTCATAACAAAATCAATGGTTACTAACAATTTATTGGTATAATGGCATGTTTGACAATTCAACTTTTGCTGTTATGAACATATAAAAATACCTTTGCATGAATCTTCTATTGAATAAAAATGATCATTTTATTATGTATTCATGATCGATTAAGTTTTTGGTCTTGTCATTAAGTTTTTTGGAAATTCATTTATTAAATATGAAACATCATTAATTGTGTAGGTAGATGACTAACGTTGTTCTCATTACAAATGAATTAGTGATGGCCTGACTCATCTAACATTTCCAAAAAAAATTGAGCTTTTAAATCGCTACTATTGTTGTTAGGTCAATGTCATGAAAGAACATCCCACAATTAAAATGTTAACCTAACAAACATTTCCAAATCTTGATATTTCTAGCAAAATTCAAATCAATGCAATTTCAAGAACAAAAACACATCCAAACAACACCAAAGATGATGAAAGGTGGGAACCAAAAAAAAGATGGAAATGTGAACAAAAAAAAACAACCAAAATGACAATAGGCAATAACAATGAGATTAAAAAAGGGAGACTTAAATTACCAAAGGCATTAGGGTGGACATGATAAAAACATCATAGGTGCTAAGAATATTAATGTTTTAGCATGTGATAATTAAATATCATATTTTGAATTTAATGAAAGTGAAAATGGTTTCATGGAAAATCTAGATATAATCATGGATTATCAATGTTTGATAACTAATTAACTTTCAATTTTTTTTAAAAAATTTTATTAATATTTTGACCTTATGTCAATCGATCGTCATTGATTATGTGAAGCCCAAATCGTTTAGTTGTGTGCCAAATGAAGATGAAACCAAACCTAGTTCTAAATGAAACTACGATTTTTAAATTTTTAATGAAAATGATGAGAATTGGAAGTTCAAGGGATTCAAAGAACCAATGTTCAATCATTAGTTGGTTTATAAGGTTTTTTAAATTTGAATTTTTTTTAAAATTAAAAAGAAAAAAACACAATTTTTTATTAATGCTAAAATTTTGATAACCTACCTGGATGATAATTGGGTCATCCAGGTAGGTTATTAGATTTTTTTGGAGAAATTCAATAATATCAGGTGGTTATCAATAAAACCGGTTACCCAAAATTCATGAAGAATGAATTGGGTAGGTTAGTAATAACCGGGCTTGATTGATATCCAGGTCAAAACTCAATAACCGGCCAACACTGGTTTGAACTTTTTGAACTTGCCATAGGCTAAGTGCCAGAGAGCCATTCATCCAAATGTGGTGAGTTGATCCCACTTATCTTAAATGGATGGATGTACTCAATCCTCACTCTCAAGACAATACCCGTCTCCTGCCCCTGCCCCCCTCTCTCTCCAAATAGATGATGATTATTCTCATCCATCTATTCATCCATGAAGGCACAACTAAACTGCACTCTGGCCATCCATACCATGACCCACCCCTGCCCAGCCCAAAAAAAAAAGAAAAAAAAGCAAAAAGTGCACGGTGACCTGTACTATAGACTCTCAGTCACTAGCCACGTCGTCAAAGCAAACGAATCGAATAGTGACACGTGCTAAGAAGAAACCAACCCATCTGTCATCTCGCCTCTCTCTCTCGCGCGCTTCTCCCTTGTGTGTGTCTCCTCTCTTCGCCCGCTTGTGTTTTGCCTACTCTTCGCAGACGAGCTCGAGAATCCAATTGTCGCAGTCCCTGTAGTTGGTCTATCGTGTCTTGGAGAGCAACGAAATATAGACGAGAGTGCAGAGCGATTTTTAAAAAATTTCTTAAAATTTTTTTTGGCCCCTCTCTTTGCAAGAAACCAAAGAAGCAGAAAGTGTAGTAACATTGAATTTGGGGCTCTTCTCTCTCTCTCTCGGGGGAGCGGAAAAAAGGAAGCAGAAGAAAAGCTTACGAGAAATAGCACAGAGAAACTCCTGGGCAAATATGCAGCCCGCAAGATTTGGTTCCCATCTGGCTGCTTGCATTCTCTCTCGAGCCAGGAGTGTTGGCAGCGTAGTAGTACAGCGTGTCCAAGCTTTAGGGGTTCACGGATCAGCAGGGGAGTCGTCTACTTCCGGGCCGACAGATTTGGCAACCAAAGGACCGTTTGTGGCGCGGCTGAAGAGCAGGGGAGTGATTAGGTTTGATGGCCCGGACGTGGTGCACTACTTGCAAGGATTGCTTACCAACGACGTGACTAGGTTCGAAAGCAAAACGCAACAGGAGTCAGCTACGCCGTCTCCCAACACCTCCGTTGCCTTCTACCCTCCTGTTTACTCCGCCGTGCTCTCACCTCAGGGCCGGGTTTTGTTCGACTTGTTCTTGTACAAACCTAGTGCTCCCATCGAAAAGCTGAACCGCTCGGGATCAGGGCCTGGAGACGGAAATGACAATACCCCAGCTCTGCTTGCTGATGTTGATGCTGCTGCTCTTGATGATCTTCTTGCTTTCCTCAAAAAGTATGTCTCTTTGTCTCTGTCTCTCTGTGCCTCCGTCTCCGTCTCTGTCTCCTCTATTTTAGGGTTTTTTGCACCTTCAGTCCGAGTGATCCTTGAGCACTCATGCTGAACATGTTGCTGAACTTTTTTCCCATCAGTTCTTGGTGAACCCTAAGAAAATAGTATTAGCATCTTTTGTGCATGTCAGTCTCAGTTTGGTGCATGGGAAGCAGATGGCCCAGGGTTAGGGTTCAAGACCAAAAATCCAGTTGCAGTTTGAGGAGGTTGAGGGACAATAAGGCTGAACTAAATTTTCTTGCTTCTATGAGAGCTCCCATGCATGCCTGCAGCAGCAGCAGCAGCAGTCAGTCATCAACCTCATGGAGATTTTTGTGGCTTCATGAGTTCCAGCTTTTGTACTACTCCCTGCAGCACTTCTTCTTGTGTGGAAACCATTATAGTACAGTCTGATAATGCTTGCTTCCATGGGAGATTCTAGTGGTTCTCGGGTCTTCTACATGTGTTCCTTTATTTTACTTCCATGTGTAGTTGCCTTCTTGATCACCCTTTGGTATGCTCTTATGATGTGTAGTAAATGAATGCTTGTGTTTGGTTCTGTTCTCACACACGCATACATTAGAAGTTTGTGCTTCTGCTTTGTGATATGATCCTCCTGTTGTCATTCAGGATCTTACTACTATGAATAGATTCTTTATGTTTGTCTGCACCACGAAGCAATTTCTCCATCACTGGACAGGTTTGAATACAGTTGGTGGCAGGCAGGGTGATACTGGTGTGACTAATTGTGTTGAATTTGGGGATTGACCTTCACATTTGGAATTTGTAACCTTTTAGGGCAAGGAGTTCATGATGGTTTTATGGGACCAATGTCCTGAGAAATTATTTTAGGAAATCTACTTGTTAGCCATTTTTTTCCAGTTTTATCAGAGCACCTGTGTTTCTGCCCAATGAAGCTATCCCTGTACATGGTGCTGCACTGGCACAATGTTCTTTTGAGCAACTGAACGCATCTGTTTTTTCATTCCTTAGTGCTTGTTTCAAGAGCTTGTGAGCTATTTGTATTAATGTTTTGGAAAATGTTTTAACAGGCACAGGTTGCGGGCAAAAGTTGATGTGCAAGACATATCACAGGATCTTGCCACGTGGCAGCATTTTGGGGGAAATCTGGCTGAGAATCCTGAGGAGCCAAGTAAAGTAGAGTCAGGTCCTATTGGGTGGGGAGGTAGAACAGAAGAATCTGCGCAAAGCTCTGCTGAGGCCAACTCAGGTGGATGGCGCTGGTTTAAAGACCCCAGGCTTGGCACTCTTGGCATGAGAGGGCTCTTTCCTTCGAATACTCTACGTGGGTCTTCTTGTCCTTTTCCTTGACCTGTAGCTTGTGTCAAGATTATGTTGCCTAAACTTGCCACAGTCTCTGGTAAAAGTAATCTGCCAAAATGGTTGGTAACATTAGTTCCTAATCAGCATATTATTTCCAGATGTCCAACCCATTTTTGACTGTGGTAGTTGTGTCCTGTGCGGGGATTCAGCACCTCTAGTGGAAGCAGGTGAGGAGGTGGATGATGAGTACTATTTACTGTGGAGGCTAGAGCAAGGAATTCCTGAAGGCTCCATCGAAATTCCCAAAGGTAATCTTGACCTTGCTCTATACTCCATAATTGATAAACCATGAGGAATCAACTGCAATAGAGTAAGTTGTTGCTGTTGGCTTCAAGATGTACTCATATCTTGACCAAATTTTCAAAGTGCCAAACATACAGGTGAGGCGATACCTCTTGAGTACAATCTGGCAGGTTTAAGTGCCATCAGCTTTGAGAAAGGATGCTATGTTGGGCAGGAGCTGGTGGCTCGCACACATCACCGTGGTGTGATACGGAAGCGGCTTATGCCTGTTAACTTTCTGCAAGACAATGGAGAAGGTCTGGAATATTAGCCTTTTATCTGTCAATGGTAGTACCATATTTACGACAAAGTTGAAAGTTTACATTGCAGATAAACTATATGTTGAAAAAAGTCCTTCCAATTCCTCTTACCCCAACTATGTGCCTTTGATTATGGCGATGCTGAAGTGTTAGGGCAATTCTTAATGTAAGTCCTTCCTTTTTATTGCTGCTTGCAGAGGCACAACAGGCAGTTACACCAGGTGCAGAAGTGGTGGACAGATCAACAGGGAAGAAAGTGGGGAAGGTCACCACTGTGTTGGGTCCTAGAGGTCTTGCACTAATGCGGCTTGAGCCAGCACTCAAACAGAGTGCACAGTTGCATATTGAAAATAATGATGGTGTTTCTGTGAAGGTGATGCGGCCCAAGTGGTGGCCTAGTGAATGGGGTCATGAAGATGAGCAGCAAGCAGCTTCAAGTGTTTAAGGTTTATTGGTCACACTGCCAACAATTCTGAACCAGTTTATGCCCATGGACTCTTCCAGTTCTGTATATTTTACATTATCAGCCAGCAGCCTGGGAGTGTGTTCAAGATGCTGCCAGTTTTAATCCGTATTGGTAGCTTTTTTGCATTGATATGTGGCGCATGAAGGTTGCTTGATTGACAGATTGAATTGCTCCAGGATGTGCACAGAATCCCTAGTTTCAGTTGTCATTTATGGAGGTCCACCTATGGGTTCTGGCATCCTAGCTTAAACCTAGCTTTCTGTTCACCATTTGCTGTGACAATGGCCAAATGGTGTAAACCAGTCTCTGGTTGATATTAGTTTCTAATCATGTGCTTTGCTTCAGATGATGGTCTGAAATGGTGAAAAAGTTGTAGGATGGCTTTCTCTCTGCCAACTTCCCATTGCTTTCATCATGTACTTTCCTACCACTGAGGCCAAGTGCTTTAATAGAAGTCAGCCAGTTGCCAAGTCTAACAACAGTGACAAAAGAGCCTTGCTGTTTAGATGGGAAAAGTTTAAGATCTTCAGATCTGACTTTTTTGGTGCAGTTCACTTCATTCTGGAGCCAATTCTTAAGCCATTTCTTTGCTCTTCTCTCAAGTCTCACCTCACAGGATGTGTGTTTCTGGGTTTAGGGTTTGGTGGGCTTTTTTGAAGGTAGAAAACTCCTAATATTCTTTTGAAATAAACAGACAGGTTTGATGGCTCTCTGTTTCTCTGATTGCATGTTATAGTAATGTTTCATCCTTTATACCAGTGTTGGGCGGGTATTTACATTGTTAATAACTGCCAGTTCTGGTTCTAAAAATATTTCAGAATCATCATTGACCATTTCAGTTTTAAGGGCGGGGCAAAACTCAGAAAACCATCAATTTTGATGGTCTCCTGAGTTTTCACCCTGTCTATCTCCTTTTCACTGCTCCTGCCTGTACAGCTACTATAATTCCTCTCGAACCTTGTGCACTACATGCTTAGATTCAGCATTTCGTACTGAGTTTCAGCATTTCATACTGAGATTTAATAAAATTTCATTACTTTCCAGATACGACTAAAAGAGGGGTTAGGGGGTGAAAGGAGGCCCAAAGACAAGGTGAAGACAGTTTTCTGGGGGGGAAAAACCAGAATCAAAGAATCACTGGTTCCAGTTACTTCAAAAACTCCAAAGAACAAGTGGTACCTAGTCATGAAGGGACGAGTAAATAACCAGCAGGCAGCTGTAGAGGTGGTCAATTTGAAAATCTTCAAATTGTTTTGAGAACTGTGGTTATATGAATCAGAATCATTTCTTTGATTTTTTTGATGACCATGGTTATAAAAACTAGTGTTTTTTTTTTTTTTTGGGGGGGGGTTGAGATCCATGGTTATGAGCCCTAAGAACCACTGCAGTCTGTTCCTGTATTTTTGATAACCATCCCACAATGGGTTTATTTTTATACCACCAAATTGATTATTTGGCATTTGATTATTCAAAATGGCCGCTCATATCACAGACAAAAAGTTTACAATGAGAAACATGCCCTCCAATTACACTAAAAAAAAAATTTTAAAAAAAACTTAAGAGGTCTTTATGAATAGGAGAAAAGGTGTAGCCCTCTTGGCCTTTCCATGCTTTGAGGTGTATGGTGCACAAGTGGGGTAGAGCTTTTAAAGCCTACAGGAAAATGAGAATAAACAATTTACAATAGTATGGTTGGGACGGTATCAATTTTCAATTTTTTTATAGCATAGATGGATTAAACTTGATCCCCTCCCAACCAGTGTAAATTGCTCACTCTCATTTTCCTGTAGCTTAAAAAAAGAAAAAAAAAAGAAAAAAGCTCCACTCTCTTTTTTTCTAACAGATTGCACTACATGTGATGATGATGTTAAAAGATTAAAAAAATCTTGAAAATAGGTACAAAGAAGAAATGCTGGAAAGGGTTCAAAAAAAAAGTCAAGAGAATGAGTGGTCTTTAGAGTGGAAGAAATCTTGGTACTTGTAAGAGAGTTAATGAAATATTCTGCATTAGCCTACAGTGGTTGTCAAATAAGAAAAGGATAAAAAAAAAGCAAAAAAAGACAGTGCTTACAGTATAGGAGAAGGGCCTGTGTGCAGGTCCTTTTCTTAATTAAAGCAGAGCTGGGATTTTTTTCACTTTTTTAGAAATAGTGACAACCTGGCTAGTACCTTCAGCTGGTCAGAATTTCCCGGTACAGCCTGGCTAGTAGTACCTTCCACAGCAGAAGACCCCGCTTGCTGAAAACAGGTTTCTTCAGGCAGGTAAGGGAGCTGAAAATACAAAGGAAAAATCCAGGCAGAGCTTTACGTACAAGAGAAAGGCTCCAAATTCCAAATAAGTTATGTCCTTGATGCATTGTGCTTCTGGATACCAGCTCTGCCCTAATGGCCTTTGCTGGCCTACTATTTGCAGGTCTTCTCATAAGTAACCTTTTTGGTGTCCTATTGAGGTCCCTTTTTTAGGGTTTTTTTTTTGTTAGGTTTTTTTTTGTTCTACCAGTTCCACTTTTTACATGAATCAATGGTGGGGAATAATGTTGTGATGTGAACCAATGGTGGGAACTGTTCGGGAACAGGCCCTGGTAGGACAGGCCATTAACACCCCACGGAATGGTGTCTAACCCTACCACTGCTCCGAATTCAACACGTTCATAGGTAGAAATGGAATGGTGCCTAAGCCCTAGCCAAGTTCAAACACATTCCTACATGGAATGTGCATTACCAGGCCCATTCTATATCAAGTATGTAACAAATTATAATTTTCTTCAAGAGGGGAGATTATGTCCTTTGGGGTGGTGGCCTAACCCATATTGCACACACATCCCCCCCCACCCCCCAATGCCACCATGGAAGGCTATTGATCTTGTCAAAAAGGCATGTCCAAGCTGACCCTAAAACTTGTTCACAAAAACCATTAAAACCCTTTTCACCAACACCTTGCTCTCATTGTGTACAGGAGATCACCAAGTTTAGTCCAAACGCCTTTCCTTCTATTGCTAGCTAACTACTTAATACAATGGAGTCTCACTAGTTTTGTTGTGGAGCTTTATGTAACATGTTTTTCAAGGGCCATCACTTGAACCTTTAGAATGTGGAGTTTCTTTTTAGGGTTAGGGTTACGAGGATGATCATTGGTACTTATTTTACAAGACTCTTTTAAGTCCTTGACAAATTGGTGTTTCACAAGTTCATCAATTTTCTTGCCAATGAAGGAGAGTACTTGTCGTTTCCATTATGCTTTCTATGTTGTGAAACTTCAATCTTCAATGCACTTCATTGATGGGATGCAATTTGTTCTTCATTTTGTTGTGATTTTCTTTCACATCCTACTATCAAAACATTGTGCTACATTAGTGTTTCTTTTTATGTTTTAAATTTGTAGCATGAGTGGCAAGGGGATGTGAGAAGGCAAAGCCTTTATGGTTATTTGCAAAAAAAAATCAGTGTGATGTAGGTGGTTGTTTTACAACAATAAAAATGTAAATTAAGCAAATCATTTTAAAGTTGTAGAGGTTGGAAGTGGCTCCTACTTGGACATCTATGTGTACAAGAGTAGACTCCACACATGTAACATGGTGTTCAGATTTTAGGCTTCTATCAAAAAATTATGTTATGAAATTTGACAACATGTAACAATTTTAATTAGAGTATTTTTTCTATGCACCTTGCAGGGGATTTGAACCCTGGTCACAAGGACTCTACCCATTGTAGTACAAATTACCTATAACAACTTGACAATGTTAATATTTTGATACAAACAAAACATGATTGTGTAAGCTAGAAGACACATTTACAACTTACAAGATACATTCTTTAAGCTTGATATACTCCAAGGCTCAAGCCCATATAAGAAATATGCATACATCACCAAAATAGGTTGGCTCAACAACAAAACAACACAAAATAATAATTTGCAATTCACAAAATGCAAGTTAGAACTACAAAACCTAGTAATCATGCATTCACTCCTATCCTAACTTTGTTTCCATCATTCCAATCCATAATAGCCACTTGGAAAATAAAATTTTCTTTAATGAAAAAAGCTTGAGCAAACATGTGGATGGCAATATCCAAATGTCTTGCCAATCGATTTTGTAGCTTGGACTTCATAAAAGTTAAAATGGAAAAGGTTGTTTTGTTTTCCACACTACCAATGACCCGAGCAATTGCTAGTTCAGCAAGTTGCATAAACTCATAAAGATGGTGAACCAATAAATTGTTTGTGATTAGTTGACGTCACAATTTAGTCATTGGATTTTCATCTCTAGGTTATACCATAGCCTTAGAGGCCTAACTCTTCATAGTTAGCTTGAAAAGAAAGGTTTGTAAGTCCAAAATCTTCCCTAGAAGTGCTTCAACAACCCATTTGCTGTTAACACCAAGTTTTTGGGATATGCAATAGTGTCGTTTGATTAGGGATGTATGGTCCACAAAAGTGGACTCACAATTTAGTCATAACTAGTATTGTGGGTACATAATACCAAGAGCATTAATTAGCTCATGGTCTAGAAACTTTCACTTTAATTCAATGACCAACAAATCGCATGCAATTGTGCATTGAACTTTCATAGATGTGATAGCTTGATCAAAACCCTACCAAATAATTGTAGAGTTGATGCCAATTGAAAAATCAACATAGTGGACCATGTGAGATTATTTAATGCTATGAAAAGCCAAGTGTTTAGTCCCATCATTTAGATCAATCACCCAATCTTAAGTAATCCTTCGAAATGTGTTTGTAATAACATCTATGAATTCAAAAAAAATTTTGGGTTAGAATGAAATCATTGGATCAATGTCCATTTTGTGCAAATTAGCTTAGTAGATTTTAACATATGCATTATAATCACACACAAAAACATCCTTGGTTTGGGCAAATTTCATCAAAGCATTGACATATTACAACATAGGTAAAATACATGGTAAACCCAATATTGTACCAACATCACCTATATTCACCAAATTAGTTTTGGTTACCTCCACAAACCCACTATTAATTGCCATCTTAACAATCAAGGTCTTGTATTTTTTCCCAACATGTTTCAAAGGTGTTAGCATACTATTCCACCTTGTTTTCACATTTTGGAGGACTTTAAGACCTTTTATTTCCACATTTTCAATAAGTTTTGTGAATTCAAGATGGCATTTTGGGGAGCTAAGAAAGTACCCATAAAGTGATTGAAGGAGATCCTTCAATTTGGAAACCATTGGCATGGAAAAAAAACTTTGCATTATAATGTTTGTTCTATGTGGCATATAATGGATTCCAACGAAGAAAGGTGCTTGTTGGGTTTTCATCAAAACAATAATTCTTGATCTGACCCCTTGAAATGTGGAAACACCATCAACTCCTAAACACATAAGATGTTTAGAAATATGTCCATCACTAGACCATCATATGTAATGAGAGTAACTAAGATCACATTTTTTATGTTGACAACAACTCCACCTTCAACCAAACATTCAAGTGTGAGCAAAATGGGCATTTATTTCCAACCTACAACCACATAACAATGGACAAAAATACAACTTTCATTATCAATTGTAAGCATTTTATTTACAGAAATAAAAAGGAAACTTGAAACCAAAATAACCTTTTTAATGGCAGTCAATACCACACAATGCAAAGCTTCTATAGTTTACCAGCCTGCACAATCATTCCAATGCTTAAGAAGGTTGTTAGGCATTCTTAGGAATGCAAACAAGGACTGCATTTGTTCATATCTAGTCATGGGTTTACCTTGGGAAAGTAGGTGGAAAATGAGTGCAAATTATTCTAGATTTTCTCCCTTCCACCAAAATTCCTTCAACAACCTGTTGCCAAACATAATCCTTGCCTTTTAGCACATACAACTTTTCATTAAGCACATGTTGATTCATCTTCAAAAAATAAAAATCCTTGATTGCAACACCTATTGATGCAATTGTGGCCTTTTTGACCAATGTTTCCACAATGAATCCAACTTAGGCACAAAGAGTTTATCTTGCCCTTCAATGACAATGCACATTTTGCATTTAACATGTGTGACCTTCCCATCAACACCCACAATAGATTCTGCCCAAGGTAACTTTGCAACCCATGAGTCTTGGAAATGCTAGTTCATTTTGTACATTTTTTCCCTCCTTATTGTTTGACAAATCTACCTTTACTTGAGGTGGATCAACAACTAAAACAACAGACTCAACATTTTGGCTAAAACTTGTAATAACAAAAGGATCCACAAGAACACGATCAGAGAAAAAAAAATTATGTTTGAAGTTTTTGGGCATTGTTAAAGGTGGTGCCATGGGAAATGCAACAACAAAAATAGAAGTTAAAATTACACTTGAAATCAAAAACCTTAAACTTCCATGTGTAAGTGACTTAACAATGAACATTAAACACTAGAATTTGGTAATGATCACTAAGCACTATAGTCAAACATTGACCATTAAACGAGATTAAAACATTGGCAATGACTTTTAAACACTAACACTAAGCAATGGCAAAAACAATTAAGAAACTACTAAGCATTGGTAGGAACCATTAAGCAACTACTAAACATTGGCAGTAACCATTAAACCATTAAACATCAATAACAACAGAACATTGGCAGTAACCACTAAGCATGTGGTAGCAACCATTAAGCATCAACAATAATCACTAAACATCGATAACAACCAAGCATTAACGAGAACTAAATAATTAAACATCGATAACAACCATTAAACATGTAACAACAACTAGTAAACATCACAAAACATTGGCAATAACCAATATGGTAACAACCATATAACATTAGCATCAACCAATGTGGCAACAACCATTAAGCATTGGTAGCATTGAACAACCATTCGATTCAATGAATGGTGAGTTAGAAACGCAACGTGCTTATTACATGTTTGTAGTGTAATTGGAATTGATTTATATACATATAATTGCTTGAACCCATCAATCTCCAAATTTGAATATTCATTGTTCATGATCTTGATTTTCGAATCTATAAACCATGGTTGTCGCAACCCTAACCTTGGGCTCGTAAGCAAGGCAAGGGCTTGTGAAGGTGTGGACCAAGAGTGAAGCATGAGAGTCACATTTCATGCTCCCGAAAATGTAGAAGAATGTGAGTGAATGAACCCACACACTCCTAAATGGGCTCCCACTTTGGGAATTGGAGTCCTAATGGAATCCCGAATCTTCAAAAGGCAATTATAAAGGTCAAAATTCATTGAAAAGTTCTTTATACCATTGGAAATCTCTTGGAACTTAGATGTTTAAAATGGGTTCACATGACCCATTTGGATACTTAAAACATAAGTTATGGCCAAAAGAAGGCCAATTTGACTCCCGACCATTAAAAGTTAGGAATCGCCCTGATTTACTTGCATGTAGGTGGCGTGCCACATATCTTTGGAAAGCTCTCAACGAGGGCTACAACTTTGTTTCAAACCTCATCTCAATCAAAGGTCTACATAAGAAGTTATGGGCCTCCAAAGTTGCAAGAGACCCAATTTCAAGAATTTCAGGACTACCAACTTGGGAGTCTCGAAACAAAATGACTTTTGGGTGCAAGCCCCATGGCCATGCACAAAGAATATTATAAGGGGGAAGGTGGTGGCTTCCTCCAAGTTTGGGTGGTACTCAATCTTGTGAATTCGTGTTTGCCCGTGGTTCGTTTGTGCACCAAAAGTGCTTCAACTATGCACTAATCAACTTGCTACTTGGTTTGTGCAGGTTCATGTGAGTAATTGACCTGCTTGTCACTTGTCCTAGTCCCCATCTCAGAGCTCTAGCATGCCCCTTTACCTTTGAAGTGTTACAAGCCAGGGAACGTACCCCAATTTTTTATCCATTTGTTGTTTCACCTTTGGACTCGTAGTTGAATGTATCAAAGAGCTTGGGGGTGTGTCAATGGCTACAACAAAGTTGACATTGATGTTATTGTACCTATAAGCTACTACCAAGCTTGAAAGAAAATACAAAATCCAAAAATGCATATTGCACACAACTTATTAGTTGTTTGAGGCTTGTCGTTTGTTGCACAATGCCATTTCATTTAACAAATGATTTAATTCTTACAATGTACAATAATGAATGTTGAACATTAAAAAATTTAGGTTATTGAACTTCAAAGTTTAAAGCAACAAATGCAGTATGCAATGTGCACAATGCACACAACTACCATAGTGCCATAGTCTATTGGTGAGTCGACAACTACATCATATTTGAATGCATAGTTGGAACTTTTTGGTGATGGCATGTAGGAGACAATAAACAGAGTTGGCAAACCACCTATTCACATTGATGATGTTGACAGCTCCTCCATCTCTAATGGATAAGAGAAGATGCAACGAAAGTAGCAACAAAAATGAAAGAACAAATCGGCTCCTCCTATCCCTATTGAAGAGTGAACATGCACATACACATGGCAAATAGAGGCCAAATGATGGCGACAAATGTTTTTTTTCCATGGGTGGTCATGCGAATTTCTTGCAACTTAAATAGCAATTCTACAAATTATTTCAAATTTTCAACTGTTTCCAAGCTTAAGGGTCATTAGGGTGTCACACAAGTAGGGATTTGGCTTTAAAAAAACATTGTGCGACATAGTTGGGCCATTGATCACTTGAACCCTTGAAAGGTGAGTATCATTATAGTCACCATCATGATTGGTTACAAAAATATGCTTAATACAATCTTTTGTTATAGGAGTTTGCTTTCTATGAATGTTTCTTTGTTTTTTTTTTTGTAAGGGACCATGGTGTGTGTGTGCAAGTCGGAAGTTGATTATGTGCAAAGATGATTTATTCATGATTTGTTCCAAACCCTAAGCATGCATGATTCTATTACAATTCTTTACAATCTAGGTGAGTAAGTGCCTCCTTTTCTTTGTTTGTTTTGAGAGATTTTTTTCAATTTATAGAATAGCAAACGTTTGACTAGTGAGTTCATGTTGTATTGGATTTATGGGTAGGGAGAGAGGGGTACGAATTTATGTTAAAGTTGGATGTTACATTTAGTGGTAGCAAGTGGTTTCGAGTGATATAACTAGAGTTGCTCTTAGAGACTATATTTAATCTGGTAAATGTTAAATTTTGACTCCAAGACTTTCATTTAGTCCCACAAAGAGAGATTTGTATAAATACTTAGAAACAAAACAATTGGGGCTTTTATCGTGATATATAGTGTATGTGTTGATTCACCCTGATGGAAAAAATACAAAGAAATGTTTTTGGAGATTTTTTCTTTGGGTGTAGGCACTAATTTTTTAAAACAAATTTTGATGTCCTGGCAACAATAAAAAAGAAAAAAAAAGAAAAAAAGAAATGGTAAGACTCTATTACAAATTTCATGATTTTAAGGGGGAAAAATCTGCAAATATTTTGAGCAAACAGAATTGGGGGAAAATTTTAGCAACATTTTGATCAAGTTTTTAATTTGGGGATAAATTTTTATAAGTTAAAAAGTAAAAATGGACAGTTTTCTAGAAATCAGTTAATGCTGCTTTCTTTTTTTCTTGAGCTGCTCACCAATGATACTACATCATATACATACAACAGTTACCTTGGTACCTTCAACACTTTGTTTGTTTGTTAATTAATTATTTATTTTTGAAATTTTCATTTCAATAAACAGATTTTATTTGGAAAACCAAATATTTTTCCTTCTAAAAATTTTATTCTGGATTTTTTAATTAAAAAATATTTTAAAACATATAATTAGTGCCAAAAGCTGCCAAGGTTGTAGGGTAATTGATTTTTTTTAAAAATGAAAAACACCCCTCAGTATAGGGGAGGAAATACCATGGACAGGCTAAACATAACAATGACTAATTCAAAACACTCATGAATATATTAATATTATTATTAAATCACTGATTGAATTTACCTAGTCAATGATTAATATTTATCATGAAGTTGATTTTTAATCTCATTCCCAAATTTGATGGTTCCTTCTTTTGGGGGAAGTGCAAAGCAAAGTGTGGAATTGAGACAAGGGACTTGAAAGGGGTGAGTGGGTAGGTGGGAGGTGTATGTAGGAGGTACACAGACCTGGTCATTTGGGACTCTGTCTCTCTTTTGTCTCTTCATGACAACAAGTCCTCTTGTTTCAAAGCAATACATACTTGAGAGTGTCTCCAGTTATGCTTGGTATGTGATCCTGCACAGTAAAATCCGATAGAGAAATCCGAACATATGCCGGTTTGGCTCAGGAAAATAGTTTTGGCTCAGCATAATTGTGCATGTTGTCGTGGCTAGTAAGGGGCGCAGCAGAGCTGTGCACCTGCAGAAATGAGTGTGATAAATGTAATCTAATTTCTGCTCAGTGTTTCTGATTGGCCCATCATAATGATTCGTCCTGGTGGTTTGCTATCAGGTAGCAGTCCCCTCCCGCCCAACCCCCCTATTTGCTGTCCCAGTTTCAGTTTTATGGGTGGGGTTGCAAAGGAGTACATAACTAAACTTGGATGTGAAAAATATTTTCGCGGTCACATACTTACTGAGCACAGTTGGAGATGCTCTAAGCTTTGTTTCAAAGAAACTCAATCAGAATAATTAACATGTAGGGTAAGGACCCAGGACCAAGAATACAGGCATTCTGGGAATGAGGGGCTTGTTGCAAGGTGATAGCTGAAAGGCAGGACCTGACCTGAGTTCTCAAAACAGGGACCCTATGAGGGTCCTTAGCCTTTACCTAATGTAAAGATCTGATAGGATTTTAGGGTTTAGGGACCCCATAAAAATTCTAAGGCTCCCCCAAGAATTTTAGGGTGGGCTTTGTCACCTTAGTCCCATCTTGCTTGCTTGCTTGCTTTAAGGAAAAAGATTTCTTGAGGGCAGGGCAGCCTTTTTCACATTCACTAGAGAAATTCTAATTCTTTACAAATCTAAAAATGCTTGAGATGGTATGGAAGGAATCAAATTAATCAAAACTGGGAATAATTTGGCTAGAACTGGAACCAGCCCCAAAACCTGTCTATAGCTATATGTATGCTTCATGTAAGTGTTTTTTTTTTCAAATTTCTGTGGTAGGTGGGTTGGTGACCGTCCAAAAGGGGGTTTAGCCAAATATGGCTATAGGTTAGAGAGAAAAGTAGAAAAGTTTAGGAATCCTGCTACATGTTGGCGACATGCTAGAACCTTTTCTAAAAACATGGTGACATGGGCTCTTTTTTCCCCAAAAAAATCCCCTTGTACCATTCACAACACCTTTTTTTTTTTTTTTGTTGCCCTTGATGCAAAAATTTGCCAAAAAAACTCATTGGTTTTGGTTCTTCATTTTTTTAAAAATTTATTTATTTTTTCAATTGGGGTTAGACACGTTGTTACTTTGAGGAAAATATTCAAATATACAATTTTTTGAATAATAAATTTGGGGGGTCAAGGGGGGATAAGAGGGGGGAGGGAGGGGGGGGGGGGGGGGGGGAGCTCCAAACCCTAATCCTGAGAGAGGGAGAGAACGCGCTCCAAACTCTAATCCTGAGAAAGAAAGAGAGAGCGAGCGAGAGCTCCAAATCCTAATCCTCTGAGAGAGAGAGAGAGAGAGAGAGAGAGAGAGAGAGAGAACGAGCAAGTGCTCTAAACCCTAATCCAGCCAGAGAGAGACAGGAGACGAACGAGCGAGAGCGCCAAACCCTAATCCTGAGATGTTTTGTAAGCTGTGATAGAAGAGCGAGAAGGGGATTCAGTTCTGAGAAAGTTCAGCGATGATGGCAATTCAAGCTGAGGAGGCTGTTGGTAACGGAGTTGGAGCAGCGATGGAGGTGGAAGCCTTCAAGCGCCTCTATCCTCTGCCCTTCTACGAGCGTTATCTGGACTCTTCCGTGCGTCCAGACGGTCGGCCGCTTGGCCGAGCACGGCCGACCTCTGTCTCTCTTGGTAAGCACCGTGCTTCTCTTTCCCTTTCTTTTTCCCGGACCTTATCTCATGCTCACAATCGTTTGCTGGTTCGTGGTTTCCGTAATAGGTGCTACTGTGTCTGCATTTGCAAGGAGTTTTTCGTGAGCGAGACATTAGTAGTTCAAGACAGAAAGAATGAAGCTCTCTCCTTCTTGTGTACAGACAGTTGCCACTCTCTGTGAGCGAGAGACCTTGCTGCTGTGTCTGTACTATCTTCTTCTTTTGTGTGTGTTCGTTCTTGTGGAGTGACGCAAGCTTGCGGAGTCTTCTTGTGGTTCCATGCAGGCGCAGTTTCAACCGCCGATGGTTCGGCATTAGTGAAGATTGGCAATACGGTGAGACAAGGGAATTTTCCTCCTCTGTGATTTTTTGTCTTCCAAGTTTCCAGAGGTTCAGATCTAGTGGAGAGAGAGAGAGAGAGAGAGAGAGAGAGAGAGAGAGAGAATTTGGTTGGAAAAAAGCTCAAGCAAAGCTCTCAATCTGTAGTCCCGGTTTAGGGTTTAGGGTTTCAGATGCTTGTTGTGGGCAGCTGTGCCGCAAGAAATCATGCTGAGGACTGTCTGTTTGTACTTATAATTGCAGAACTTCTGTCATTCTTGGTTCTACAATGAGTCTGCAATGCAGAGCACTGATGTCTTGCATGTGAGGTGTTGCTGCTGCTCCTTAGGGTTTGGTTATGGCTTCATGATTCTAGTGTTTTGTGTATGCAATTGTGTGTATTTGCAGACCATGTTAGCAGGAGTGAAGCTGGAGGTGATGGTGCCATCACAAGAAACACCTGATCAAGGCAGCATTAGTATGCCTCAATCTCCTCCTCTGTCTTTTGTTTCTTGCTTTATGTTCAAAATCATCTGAATTTTGTTGCACAGCAGCTCTTGAACTTTCTCAAACTATGAATTTTTTTTGTGGGTGCACAGCTGTAGATTTTCAAATGCCTCCCATTTGCTCTCCTCTTGTCAGGCCTGGTAGGCCTGTAGAAGCAGCGTCTGTCATTTCCGAGCAGCTATCAAATGTTTTGACTAGGTTTGTCTTCTGTTTTTTTTTCTTCTTGTTCCTGGCTTTGCAAATGATTTTATGCCAAGCTGAGGAATAGGCAGTGCAACTTGCTCTGCTCTCTTCTGACTGTAACACTTTTACTAGCTAGTTATCTACCAAATCAGAATATATATATATATATATATAGAGAGAGAGAGAGAGAGAGAGAGAGATTGATGTACATGTGCAGAATCTGGATTAACTGAAAGCATGAGTTGTGCTGATTACACCTGTATTTTAGATGCAGCTGAGGCACCCTCCATACTTTTATTTCCTTGTTAAATTGCCTAGGCAGCATGATGGTGATATTGCTCATGTGGGCAGTTCAGAGTTGGTCAATTTGAGTGAGCTCTGCATTGCACCGGGCAAGGCTGCCTGGATGGCATATCTGGTATGTTCATATGCCAGTTCCCAGAGCATTAACTTTATTGTCATTGAATGATGAAGGAGTCTAATGATGTTAGATTCGCATAACATCTCTTGTTGTGCTTGAATGCAGGATGTGTATTGTTTGGATGCTGATGGATCATTGCTTGATACAGCACTACTTGCCTCTGTGGCTGCTCTAGCCCATTGTAAGTCTGGTTGTTTTGTTTTGTTGACTGATGTTCTATGAGCTTCCTTCCTTTGGTGTCATGCTGTGTGTAGTGGTGATCAGCTCTGTCAAAGCATCAATGATTGATGAGTGTTTGCAGCCAAGCCTTGTGAATATGAAGGGATATCAGGCCTGATCAGATTGGCACCCTGGAAGCATGTGAAACCTCCTTATCCAACAATGATGTCTGACACCCCTGAGTTGCAGTGCAATTGCCAGCTGTGTCAGTTTCTGAGGAGGGTCGGGTGTATCCTGTTTCTTCAACTATGAGTGGGGATGTGTCCATCGAAGGAGCTGAAACAAGTATCAAGGTGAAGGGGAATAGCATAAGTCCAAGGCGGCGCTTGAAATTGGGAGCAGCACCTTTTGCACTTACATGCATGGTTCATAAAAAGCATCTGTTGGCAGATCCCTGTGCAGAGGAAGAGACATTATTGCAGTGCTCTATCACAATAACTATGAATCAGATGGGAAGACTAGTCTCCTTCTACAAGCCTGGGGGTGCTGTTCCTGCCACCACTGCTATTGTTAAGGTATCCCTCATAGTCTCCGTCTGATGATATATTTGCAAATGGGCAGTTTAATCTCTTGTTATAACATATTTTGCCAACTGCAAAGTCAAGAAAAGGTTAGAGAAATCTGCAGACTTGGTTAGTGTTTTGCTCGTACTGGATTTCTATAATTTTGCTGCAGGCAGCTTGTAGTGGATGTTAGAGGATAGTATTTAAGATGTGCTCTTAGCACTTGCATCATTTTTTCTTTCTGTATCTTGCATTGATAGTACATGGGGTGCACTTTGGGTTGACATCTATATCAGTAAGAGTTGCATTTCCTTGATTACAGGAATGCATTTCTCTGGCACGGAGGAGGGCAAGAGAAGTAGAGCAAATACTGAAGGAAGCATTAGAAGATCACATTGAAAGCCCAAGTTTGATGCAGACAGATTAGGAAGTCCGTCACTTTGTGTTGGATATGCTACTTTCAGTGATTTATTCTGGTTTTTTTTTCCCCACAGCTTTTCAAACCAAGGTAGGTCGATTGAGGCAATTTGATGTTTTCTAGGAAGAAACAGCAGGGTCAGATCAGGTTGGTCAGTTTACAAAGACAAAAGATGAAAGTCAGTTAAATTAATTAGATGGCAACTGATTTAGACAAGTTTTTGCACAATGGTTCTTGGCATCAACTAGGGTTATGTCACTCGCACTGGTCCTTGGCACTGTGGACATCACTTGTGAGAAATCTGCAAAAAACTATTGCATTGCTGATGTCTTGTTAATCCAAGACATATAGAGTAAAATGGTTTACAAGCAGGAATTCTTCTCATTACTTGGCAGGTTGTCTGCAGCCAATGTTTTCTTGTAGCTCAGGGGGGATCTTTTGTTGGATAGTTGTAATAAGTCATGTGCACCATAATGCTTCCTGTATTGGATACACGCATGATGAATTGGAGCAATGATCTGAAGCTGAGAGAGGCAAACTTTGAAAGAATTTTGGGGAATTTTAGAGACGTGAATATGATTCCTGGATTCAATACATCATGTAGAATTTGGTAGTTTAACAAAAATTGTTATCTGCACAACTGAACCATAATTGGTTGTTCTTCTGATTCTCACTCCTGAGTCTACATTGCCTGCTGGCAAAAAGAACTATCATATCCGCCCAAAACTTGATGTGATCATCAAAGATAAAGTAAGCAGAAAATAGTAGTTTACAAGTGAATATTGGCAACAAGTAATATATATAGATAATCAACAAGTAACTATGTCAGTCTACAATGAATTGCACAATGGTTCCAAGCACATATGCATGTGATATGTTGTTGCAGGATGCCTGATCAATGAAAAACCAAACCCTAAAGTGTTGTCTAAGCTGAGAGAAAAAATTCATTTCCCCTTTATAAGCAACCTACCATGTGCTTGTGGTACGATTTGCTGTTCCTGAAGAATTGAGAACATATAGACTACTGCTCAAATTGCCGTGTGGAAGCTTGGCCTGAACACAAAACCCAAGGGGTTCAAAGTGTGGAACTTGGAAAATCCTGCACCCTTGTGTGAGAAAGATGGTGAAGGCAGAGACAGCCTTGTGTTGGCATGGATATCATATACCACCACAGAATGCTCTACAGCATTGAAAACACACAATTTGTGGTCATCGTGTGCGAGACAGACATACTCAGGGTATACCAATAAACCCCTGCTATAGCCATTCCTTTTCTCATCCACCACCACCATCCAGTTCAACCCATCTTCAAGCTTTGCAATGCAGAAATGCACATCCTTGCAGCTAGAAAGCTCCTGTTCTGAGAACACGTAGATGGATCCATTGCACTCCAAGAGCTGGGTTGTTGCAAAAGTGGCATCAGGGCAAAGTCGAGGAAGAATCCAACTTGAATTCGATGACCAACTCTTTTCCTTCACATTGTAGGCAAGGAGTCCTTTGCAACAATGAGCTGCTGTGGTGATATTTGATGTTGATGTGTCATGACTTGTAGCTGCATGATTATCAGCTGGCACTGTCACAGCTGCTTCATCACTAACAAGTGCGACGCAGTAGATTATTCCATTGGCATTCACACCAACTTGGTACTCATTGAGCCCAAAATCTGGACCAGGAAGGTCTGATACCACTTCCCATGATGAAGTCAATGAATCATACACCTGGAAAAAAAAAAGTTAACAAAAAAACACTTCCCAAGTGTTAAAAAACTGTTCAAGGAATTCTTTGCAAAATGCAGATCAACATAAACACATGTAATGCCAAGCTCTAGATCTAGATATAGAGAGTGTTGATTTGATCTACTGCAAGCCTGTTTTTCTGTCTAGATCAGAAAGAGACTTGTCAAAATGATCTGCAGAAGCTTCTTAATGTTCTTTTGTCAAGATCAGGGACCATGTTGAAATGATGTATCTACAAGCTTGTTTTTCGACATCTAGATCAGAATACATTGAAATGATCTGCAACCGCAAGACTTGTTAAATTCCATCTAGACTTAGATTAGAGCATTGAAATGATGAGCTAGTTCAAGTTTTCCATTTTGTGATAAACTAAAGATCAATGTGAACTTAAGTGCAAGTTAAGGTGGCTCATTTTACTGTACATGAATTTGACCTAAAGTTCATTTTACAGTTCATTTAATTCATTTTAAATTCATAGATTTTTTAAGATGTAAGTTATGCATCATTAACATTTATATCATATACATACTCAAGATAATAATTATAAAATAATTCTTCATTCAAAAATTCTAATATATATACAAAATACAAATTAACTATTGCATTTACACTCATGTAACACAAAAAATTATTGTTTATTCTAAAGCCAATAATGAGCCACCTTAACTTGCATCAATTTTCAAATGATGTCCAACTTTGTTGTTAAATTGTTATCATGTAGATCATGAGTGTTGTTGCATCATGTGACATAATTTGTGAAGAAATTTCATATTTCATGATCCAATGGTTTAGGGTTTAGGGTTTGTGAAGAAATTTCATATTTCATAATACAAAGGTTTAGGGTTTAGGGTTTGTGAAGAACTTGGAAGTGCAAGTTGTTGTTTTGTAATTGAGCTTGAAGCATTCTTTCCAAACAAATAAACCCATTTGTGACGGCTTTACAGCACTTTGTTGTTTGCAAATTGCATTCATGCATAATGAATTGTATCGTCAAGAATTTTTGTTACCTCTGTTTTCCGGCACAGATGTTGGGATCCGATGCTTGAGCTTCCTGCGACGAGAATCATGAAGCTGTTGGTAGCGTGGTTCACCATCATGTGTATGAGAACTGGGTGTCGACGGAAGTGGAGTGGCGGAAGTTCAAGTGTCGATTGTGTCAATGGGTTGCAAACTATCAGTTTCTCGAAGTTGGGGCTATCCAAAGGATTGGCAACGTTCATGCACAATAGCCCGTCGCCGCCTGCAATGAAGAAGTTCTTGAGTGATCGACGATCAGGAGGTGGGAGGTGCAGGCAAGAGTTGCTGAGAGTTGGTAGCTTGCGCCATTGCTGAAGCTCCAGATCATAACCTGACCATTCCCATTTTCCAAGTGCAGCGTTTGCGAAGAAAACCAAGGGACCGAATGAGCCTTCCGACACATGAATTGGAGTTGTTCTACTTTGATGTGTGGCTGAGGAGGAGGAGGAGGCGGCCTTGAATGCGTCTCTTCGAGCATGACGGAAAGTCTCTCGGTGGATTGCCTGGTTGAAGCTTTTGCACACAGATCGCACCTTGAAAAGCTCTTGCAGGCTCAGATTGGCAAGCACTTTGTCCTCCAACTCTTGAGGTAACAAATCCCACAGTACTACACTAGTACTACTAGCATTCATGGCTGCACTCGAAATCTCTAATCTCCGTCTCCTTGCTTGAGGAGGAATGACATCACCATCATTATCTACTCCGGCTCGATGTTTCCTCAATCGATGATGGGTATTTTTCCTTTGCAAAGTATTATTTAGCAACGCGCTTCTTCCGCCCATAATTATGCCTTAGGCCGCCAATTAGTACTGCAAGCTCTGCATGTATGCGCACCAGCTGATGATTCCACTTTCAAGAACCCTATTTGTTTCCTCTCTCACTTCAGGCCGTCCCCCAGTTCCAATGGTCCAGCTATTGTTCTTCAGTTTTACCCATGAATCGACTTCAGCGGACGTCCGATCACGCACCAAAACTCAATACAAGATTGACCCAGTCTTAAACCGCAAGCTGCTGCTGATCATCTGCAACAGATAAATTCTCACCTTCTTTAGAAATTCACTCCAACATGCGCCTGGCAGCTCAATACCTCTCGAGAGCATAAATTCAACTGGGCGCAACTTGTAAAAGCCGAAAACAACAACAACAAAGACGATGATATATATGTGTGTGTGTGTGTCCTCTTGCGTGGGCCTCACTAAAGTCAAATTGATGAATAATACATTGCTAAACCAAGCGAGTTATTTGACAAACCCAGAAAAAACTGCATCTGTGACTTTTATGTCCATAAAAGTCCACTATAACAAGTGACGGGCACGCCTTACTTTTTTTGTAAATCATCTCGTCAAGCACCACATGAGTACATACTCCACACACTAACTAGTACATGGACTTTTCCCGACTGCAGTTCAGACCCATTTGCACGGCATCATGTTTGAAGACTAGACCTGTCTGTCTGTCTGTCTGTCTGTAACCTATAAACAAGCGACTCTAGCCTTTGAAATGACGTCTATAAGGATGATAAATGTTCAACAACATACTAAATTGGAAAACACTTGGTGGTTAAGCATAGCATGCTGAAGTCCAAATGGATCAAGCTTTAGCTATGCCGGAAACGTTTTTATAACGGACTTCACATGACCCTAGAATGTAAGGATACCAAACTTTGGCCTGTTTCTGCGTGCATCACAATAATGTCTCTAGACCCTGAAAGCAGGCAGAGCCAACCAACCTCCCTCCTTTCCTCCCTCCTTCCCTCCCTCCTCCTCCGACATGACTACTAGAGACATGGATCTTCCTTCTGAGTAAGCGGTACTTCAGCCAGCAATATGTAGGTAGGTTCTGCCGCTTCGAAGATTTCTGCTCTTCGGATTTTCTTCTAATTCATTAGTTGTAAAGAAATTGCAGCTGGGTTCGTGTCGTGAGTCCAAAAAACTCTAGAGCTGTAGAAAAAGAAAAAGAAAATAAAATTGAGCTTGGAGGTTGAAAGCGCGGTCGGCACATCGTTCCATCACGATTTTCGGCAGACTGTGAATTGTATTCGGATCGTGATGCCGGCGGCGCTGGCTCTTAATGCAAGCGGTGGTACAAAACTTGCCGTGCAAAGGACGTCCGCCATCTCCACTTAACGTTACAACTCACCGTCTGTGCACCGACCATCGAGAACGGCGGCCGAGAAGGACGCCTATTCCAAAGCACTGGTAACAGCCCGTTCCAGCGCGTCGACAGGTGTTGACAAATAGATTCCTCCATTCCAGGGTGTTAACAGATGATTCCAGGCGGATTTCTTCCATTCATATTAATTCTCAACTGCACGTTATTATTTTATTCACGAGCTGATACATCAGAGCAGAGTTATGGACATCGGAAGTTCAAATTTCTTTTGTTCCTTTTCTGCATTTGGTTGTTTTGTTGCCTTGCAGGTTATGTGTTTTTGTCTTTTGTTCTTCATAAGTGCGACACTACAAATCTGAGTTCAGTGATGGAGCAAGTTTTTTTGCTATGGGTATAATGGCTCTTTGATGGAAATGTGTATCATGTTGTCCCAGGGTGATTGGTGGGGAGTTTCAATGCCATCGATGAAGGGTGGACTAAGAACTTGGATAAGTAATGGTTTAGGGTTTAGGGTTTAGGGTTCCATGGAAGAGAAGGGGCATCGTTTTGGAGCTAAGTTTTTTTTTTGCTTGCTTGTTGGTGTGTTTTGTTGTAGAGTGTATTGAGTATAGAAAGAATAAATAGTTGGGGAAGAATGCTCACTATGGGTTTTGAAATTCTTTTTAGAGTTGACATTTCATTACGTTTTGACTTAAGTATAAGAGTTAGTTGTAAGAGTCATGGACTATAACAAGGGAAGTGATGACAACATCTAGGATTTCATGAATGGTCATTCTGGTAAATTCATATTGTTTGAAATTGTCCAGATAATTGTGTGAAGCTATCAATCTACTTGTGTCTAAAAAAGAGTACCTTTGTAGGAGCTTTGGGGAAAAACACTATGTGGAAGGGTGTAGGTTTCAGGACTTCTAAGGTTACATTGTCCAATGTTATGTTTTTCTCTGTCCACTTCATATGGGAAAACTTGTTGAAATTGGGGCCATTTATTGGATTTTAAGCTTGGTGTTAAAAGATTATTTGCCACAGAATATGACCAGTTGGCTTTTGAAAAGAAATAAAGAGAGATTTGATCCTTTGAAATTCAAAGTTTGCAACTTTGTAAATGTCATAAAATAATCAAGGTTGGGTTTTAATTGTGCTTCATTCAATGTATTTTCATTTTGATGAATTTGTGATCATATGCATTATTTTTGGTAAGGTGTTTTCTATTTAAGTCACCCCCTTCTTTTTGGTGACAATGTGCTCATGTTTGATATGTTAATTTTTGAACAATTAAATGATACATTCCCCATTTTCCAATGTCCCACACTTGAACCTTATACACATCATTCAATTTTTTTATTTACTTAGTCATTTTACCTTATATAACTTTGGCATTTATGGTTTCAAAAATTGATGTTTGCCTTGTAAATGTTAATCTTTAGTTAGATTGATGATTTTGAAAAGCTCGCATTAATATGTTTACCTTCATTCAAATTGAAAAGTTTTCAAACCATATGGGTGTTTATATGGCTCATAAATTCTTTAATCAACCAATATTTAGCTAATTTATCAATTCAAACTTATTTTATGTTATGTTCAAACTTGGAGATTAGAGGATCAATAAACTTGAAAATAGTAAATAGTGTTCAAATTTGCATCATGTTGGTGATAGTTTATTGACCCAACATCTAACACGACAGTCTTGTCACCACTACTAACATTTAGAGTTAAAGTAGAAGTTAGGGATATTACCATGACATCCAAAATCTAGGAATTATGAATAATTTATTTTTAACACTATCAATAACTTATCAATTGCAAAATCAAACAACTAGTGATATCACATAGTTTTTATCGTGATCTCTATTTGAAGTCTCTACCATTGCCTCCAATTATGCCATCACCATGAACATTGGCTACCATTATTGTGAAGAGTGCAAACATTCTACCATTGCATATACAAAATGTAAACACATATAAACGTTTCACCATTGTTCATGCGAACTATAAATGCCATGGCATTTCTTTAAATTGTACACATGTTGCCAAATTCTTTGCATAGAGGTTTGTGCTCCACCAAATTGTTTGCACGTACACAAACATTCACAATCTATTATATTACTTGTGTAAACACAGACATTTTTCAGATTGTTCAAATGCAAATTGTAGATGTAGATATTCTGCAAATAAATAAAGCACAAATTGTAGATGTAAACATTCTGCAAATGGTTCATGTGCAAATGTAAACACTCAATTAACTTTCATGAATAGATTATACATGTTTCATCATATTGATTGCTCTAACTACAATGGTAAACACTCTGCCAAATTACTTGTAGACATTTTACCATATCACTTGTGCAAACTATAAACACTCCAACAAATCCTTTGTGAACATTGCAAACATTTTTCAAAATTGCTTGCACAAATTGCACATGCTTCACCACATCATGTTATTGTTCAATAATTCAACATTGCAACCATCATAAGTTCTACTACTTTTCACAAACCTCTTCAATAGTTCAACACTTGACAATTCAATTAAATAAATAATAATTATTGATTTTTTTGACAATAACAATGTGCAAAAACAAACTTTAATGGAAAATGAAAAAGGGAAAGAGAAACAAAAAGTAGCAACATGTGCAATGCACCTTCACAATGCCAATTGGAATCACACCAAGGTGATGGCCTTAATCAACTGCAAGAAAAAAAAAACACATTGTTTTGAAACAGATCATTGATCCCAGGGCCAAGATGGTTTTTGCAAAAGATAGATGGAGCAAAATTGCAAAAGACTTACAAAAAACAACAAAATCAAAATCACCTCATAATAGTAGAATATGTAAGGACTTGTGTCAACAAAGATTACAAAAGGATTTCTAATTATCACAAGGGCACTGGTCATAATACATCCTACTTGGACTTGACCATAAAAAAGAAAAAAACTTCATCTTCCAAAACACTTTCTTGAAGGTTTACCATTTTATTGCAGCTTTCCAAGGGGAGAGGAACATCCATATTCCAATGCATGTGAGAATCTTACAGGCAGAATAAATGGTGTTTATGTAGCACTAAGAGTAGAAAAGGATAACTTTTGTGTTTGGTTAATGATGGAAGAATTGCTAGGAGAAGATTTTGTTCCTAAAGAAAGCCAAGAGCCTCAACAATTTAGTCAAGGTTACATTCAACCCATGAATTTAAAAAATGTCATTAATCTTAATGATTGTTCCCAATTTATTAAACCAAGCCATCCACCATAACATGTAGTTGTTAATATCATAGAAACTACAAATTTTACAACACCTATTAGAAGCAAACAAGCAACAAATGCAACAATGTGAATAAATCATGGGAAACACATGTGTTAAAAGGAAACGCACTTCAATTTTTTTACAAGTGATTGAATTCACAAACAAAAACAACAAGGTTTTGGTGGATGCCATGGATCAAATCAATTCAACTCATATTGACCTTTACAAGAACATGACCAAATATACGGATAACAATTTCAAGGAACATCTCAAGTATTTGAAGGACAAGGACCAAAAAACTCACAAGATGAACAAACAAATGGTGAATGTCTTATCAAATCTTAGCATTACGATGTGCCATGCTTTCATCAAAGATCAATCACTCATGCCATGGGGAGTTTATATATTTAATTCTAAATCTAATGAATAACCGATGGCGAACATCCAAGACATAGTTGAAGAGTGACACATTTTCATTTGAAAAAAGAATAAAAATTTCAATTTCAATTTTCAATTTAGATTTTAGTTCAATGAATACAATTCACTACATTGAAAGTATTCAATTCCATGTGATAATTTGCAAAGTGAACAAGCAACCTTAATGCCAACAAGAATTGATGTTCTATATTTTGTATCTATCTTCTCAATAAAAACCCTGAGATTTTTTACAAGTTGCAAAACAATCTTTTTAGTGACTCAAAAGTGTTCAACCCACCTTTTATTATCATATTGTGTCATTAAAAAATTCAAGGACCATGTGATGTTCCTAGCCTTAACCCAATCCCTAACCTCTTTACTAACAATTTAATTTACAACATGATTTTAGTGGTAATGAACATTTGTGATTACAAAATGTTTTAATTGTTTAGGACAAATGCCATTAAATTACTAGTTGTAAAAAAATCATGTGATACAGAAATCACACTAACAATTACAAATTTTAATGACTATAGTCCATTATTTCATCCATTATTAAATGAACATGATGTGAAGACTAGTTTTTTTTTTATTTTGAAACTTGGCAAAAAAAATTTCAAAAAATGGAGAAATAGATAATTTATGGAATTTTTTCACCATTTTTTGAAATAATAATAATTTAATTAACCACATCCAAACCTAGGCACTTCCTAAGTCACCATTTGTAACAACACCTTTGTAAAAATGTTACAATTCACCTAGGACAATCACCATTTAATGCTAATTAATGTTGAAAATTCTCATCAATAAACTTATTTGAGGAATTTGAAATCAAAAACCATAGTTGTGAATCCCATGTAACCTATGTGGAATTTGACTTTGTGGTTACAATTTTGACCAAATTATGGATAATGGCATGATGTTAAGTGTCCTAGCTAGCTACATAGTTTAGCCTATCTACCTACATACTTATCTACATAAAATAATATGTAAATAGGTAATAGGTGTCTGCCCTACCTTACTAGGTTTCCCTAACTTACCTTAGCTTAATTTAGCCTAACTTAACTTTAGCATTTTTGACACATACCTATTTATCTAGCCTAATTAACCTACTAGGTTAAGTACCTATCGACCTACTTACTTAGGTAAATAATGAGTAAATACATAATAAATGCTTACCTTAGCTTAACCTAACTTAACTTACCTAGCTTAGCTTAAACTAAACTCTATGATGCAAACATAAGGACTTGAATCATGAAGATACACAAAAATTTTAACCATCTCACCACACCATTATATCATGATAAATTTTGTCAATTCTTATTTATTTCATATATTGTTATGTACACATTACTTATGTGAATAAGAAGTTAAGTAATATGTATATAGCTCGTGGGTTGTTGGATAGGTAGGAAGGTAGATGGCATACGTACATACTTATAGTTTAAATTTTACCTACATATTTATTTACCTACCTAAGTAGATGGCCTACATATTTAAGTAAAAATATGTAAGTAGATAATAAGTGTGTGCCCTAACTTAACCTATTAGACCTACCTTGCCTAGCCTTGGCTTATAATCTAACTAGCTTACTAGGCCTACCTAGGCTAGGATGTAAGCTATTAATCCTACCTAATTTAACCTACTTAGTGTAACTTGTTTAGTCTAGCCTACTTGTTAAACAACAAAAGAACTTTTACATTTTGAATTGCAACAACAATTTAAATGTCATTTTTCATTTAGTCAACAAGGAGTGTGTCACATTGTGGCCTTCCATAACTTGCCATTTTACATTAAAAAGTATCTTAAGGCAAAAGAAAAATTATGGAAACTCAAATATTTCACCATGCAAAAATATAATCTTCAAAAAATCCTCCGGGAAAAAAAAAAAAAACCAAAATCCTTCAAGACATCATAACTCTATAACTAATCTTAAGTGTCAACACAAGCCAAAATATCATCTTTCAAAAATCCTCATTTAAAAATAGACTTACTACCTAGGGGCCAAAAACCCATAAGCTATAGCTACTATACTTTATAATGAATCTAAGCACAATATCCTTGCCTTGGTAGGCAAGGCCAATAAACAGTACATAACTAAACTTGGATGTGAAAAATAATTTATTTTTCCAGGATCACATACTGAGCACCGATGGAGATGCTCTTAATGGAGTGCAACATGTCCCCCATGATACAAAGTCCAAATCACAAGAAATTGAGTATTGACCAATGTTGGGTAGGTAACCCCCTTTGGTGGGTAATGGCCAGTATTCTTTTTTCTTGGAGTGAAATTCACTTTTTTTTAACCTAACATCTTAGGTGGTGAATCCCACAAAGGGGGGTTTTTGGTTTCCTACCCCATTTTGCAAAAGGACTCCCTAAGTTATTTTTTTGGAGAAATCAACAATTCACTCCACACTTACCTACATTCAATCTGGATCATTGGATTATAAGCTTGTAATCTATTGTTTTCGCAACCCTAATGCCAATCCAAAATCCCACAATGCCTAGACTTTGTGATGTGTAACTAGTGTGCACTTGGCATTCGTAAAGCACTAGGAGAATATTTGTAATGTATGTGAAGGGCACCTTATAGTCATCAATTTCCCTCCTAGAAATTGGGAGGGATATTATCCCTACTCTTCAAGGATGGGAGGGAAAGCATGCCTACTTGTAGGTGTAAGAACCACTATTTAGGAGTAGGCATAATATCCCTCCCATTGATACGCCTTGTGATCTACATAGGTTTGGTTCATGATAAATGTTGCCTCATGCTTTTACAATAGGTAAAGTCCAAGGGTGGGAACATTGTCAATATGTGAGGCAGAACTCTAACATCACCTCATCCTAAGCCCCTTATTTTGAGAATGTCCCCACCTAGGGCTTTATTCTACACATAACTCCCTAGTCCTGAATCTTTTATCGTGTTGTGGGTTCTCACCACTCGGCACTCACTTTCTTTCTGTGTATACTTCCATAAGCTTGCAACTAATGAAAGTTCATTATTCCTTGTTGAACAATGAGCAACCGACACCATATTAGAGATAGACATTGGGGCAAGTTGTGTACTAGGGAACAGAAAAGAGAAGCTGAATAATAGAATATAGTTGAGGCCCCAAGGCATTGAGACTATTTCAATAATCCAGTTCCTCTCACTGGTTACCGGGCATAACCAGTTTTTGGACCAATGAGAAAGTGACTAAAAACTAGAGGAGAGAAGGGAGAAAATGATGTGTTATAACGCCTCTCCTCTGGACCAATGAGCAAGTGACATGTTGGACAACACAGTCCAGAAACCAATTACAAGTTGGAGCATGATGCGGGGTCCAGGCTTGGCGAGTAGCTGCAAGTCAAGCTACATGACTTAGGAAGTTCCTAAACCCTTAAAGCTTGTGCACTTCATTTTGATTCTCTTGTAAGTTGTGCTTGTGATTCTTTTTCGCTCATGTTTTCATGTTTCCTCGCTTGCTACTTTTCAATGTTAGAAATTTAGTTGTGTTGGGAACCATCACTTGTGTATGTGCACTATGTAGTAGTGCACACTATGGTGCTTGCAATGGGTACAACTCGTTTTTTTGTGTGATCTGTTTCACATCACCATTGACATCCTTGAATGAAGGGCGTAGGTTGCGATTCTTACGAGCTACACAATGAACTCCTAAGTTGTGGTGTGCCATTGTTGTGTGGTACTTTTGATCTATACACATTCTCTAAAGTGGGTATTTTGGTGCTAACCCCTAAACCATCCAATGTTTGAGGTTTGCCAATTAGGTTTTTTTCACAAGTGTGTTTTTGGTCCTTTCCATCGCTCCTTCTCACGTATTGAACAATTTCAAGTTCAAGAATTCAAGTACTTCTTCGGGTCTCAAGTCCTAATAGACAATTTCTTGTATCATGATCCCTATTTCTTCTTGGTTTCTAAGATTTTGTTTGGAATCTAGTTGCATGGGCGTTGTTAAGATGTTTCAAGTATGGCTTGTTCCTGAAGGTAGCAACAACCAACTATTTGAAAACAAATGTCTCAATTTTGATTGGCAAAGTGAAAAAGTTGACCCTTGTTTTCATGATCTATTGCTTCTTTGGAATTTGCATCCAACCCCCTTGTTTGGGCCCATAGAATTTGTCTTTGCATTCAATATCACATACAAGTGTTTTCTTTTGTGCATGTTAGGCTGTATGCTACAATGTTGCATAGGTTCTTTTTGTTTTTTGATTTAGGTTCAATTCCTGCATATAGCATGTTGCTAAAAATTGGATTTAAAATAACATTCATTCAAAAAATAATAAAGTAATGATGATGAATTGTACTTGTAATTCTGATTAAAAATAATTTCCTTTAGCAAGTCATAATTGATGATTTTAATTTCTTTATCTATAAAAGAAACTACACATTTTCCCAGCATGTAGTTAGTGGGCAAAAAGATGTGCTCAATGTGTCCATGTGGCAATTAGAGCTCCACCAAGGACTGGCATGTAGCAAACATAGTTAAAACTGAAAATTAAAAGAAAAACATTGGCAAGGACTGTTGGTTCTAGTTCCAGCTAGTAAGAACTGAATTGGAACTAGGTCCAATTTTGGAATTGAAATAGGAACAGAAACTTGATTATATTTTCAAAATGAACCAAACCCAAAACTTGGCCATGGGTTCTCTAGTTTTATTAAGGTGTAGAACTGGAACTGGACCCCAGACTTTTGAAAAACAAATGCTTTGAAAAAAATGGTGACCAGAATGAGGCTCTAACCAGAGGTTACTTTAACTAGACTATAATTACTATCGATCGAACATTGTGCATTAGATGCTGAGTTTCAGCATTTCATACTGAGATTTAATAAAATTTCATTACTTTTTGGATACCACTGAAAGAGGGGATAGGGGAGGGGGGGGTGAAAGCAGGCCCAAAGATAGGGTGAAGAGAGGGTGACTTCAGGAATAACTCTATTGGCAGGCAGAAAACACAGCAACATGTTATGCTGTGTAACACTCATCTGATAATGTTTTCTTTATTTAGATAGAACTTCTTGATATCTGGCGGATTCTGAATTTGAAGTTATCTTTTATTTTTATACATTTCTTGGAGCCAGAAAACACAATGGCATTGCTCCACCAGCCACCAGAGGCGACAGGAATTTTTCACTGGTGGGTGGAAGGTTCCCAAAAGAATAACCGTTCTTCACCGAAGTGGATGGTAGGCCCCTCAGCCTTTCCTCGGTTTGAGATGCCCCCAAAATTAGTGTTATTGTGTGTGTTCAGTAGTAATAAAGGCTTGAGTGAACCAGCTCCCACCAGTGCACCAGTTGTGTGGGGGTAGATAAGTATGAAGGCAGATAGGTGAATGAATGGGTGAGTAAATAGGTAGATAAATAAAAAAAAGGATATATATATAGGTGAGTAAATAAATAAATAGATAAATAATTTTTAAAATTAGATAGGTGAATAAGTAAGTGAGTAGATAAATAAATAAGTAATGACACATTCACACTTGATGTTAAGTCAGTGTTAAATGAAAATCTAGGTGACATCCTAGGTGGTACCCAATGTTAAATGGGGAATAGCTTAATATTAAGCGAATGTTAACTTAACATAAAATGTTCATTGTAAGTAGGTTTACGTCCTAAAATGACTAGCATGGTGTTAGGGAACTCAACACTAGAGTCCCTAACACCAAGTGTGAATGCACCTTAAGTAGATAAGAAATGAGTAGGTAGCTAAAAGGATCCATAGATGGGTAGGGAAGTAAGAAGAAAGCTAGGTCAGCAGGGTGGGTAGGTAGGTGCGAGGGTAATATGGAGGTCAGGGTTGAAAAAAATAAATAATGGTAAATATCAGCAGCCCGAGATCATGACCATAACCGGAATAAGGGCCTGCACCAGGTGGAGCCTAGCTGGGCCCAAGTTCGGTTATGCCCACAGCATCTGGCATAAAAATTGACTATTTTTTAATTCATTTAATAAGAAACCTCCTATGATACTTGGTGGGAATCTGGTAGGTACCTAAGAACGTAAGAATGCATGGGGCATTTTGTATAGGAGAAGGGCCTGAGTACAAGCCTTTCCGTGATTTGAGATCTGCGCCAGAGGCTGGTATGTAGTCTGTTTGGAGGAATGGTTATCAAGCTGTAAGAATGCAATGGGGCATTTTGTATAGAGGAAGGCTCTGAGTGGAGGGTGGTCCTTAATATCAGGCCTCGGAGTCAAGGGCTGTAGCCTGGGACCCAAAATGAAAGGAACACCCAACACAAGAGAGCTTGCTTCCTGGCATAAAGAAAACCAAATTGATTTCTGTAATTTTTGCAGCTTTTTATTTTGCATCAGACTGCTTGGATGTGGCTTCTTCTTTTTTCTTTTTCTTTTTTGGCTTTCTATGTGTGTCAGCTTCATTTTCACCTTGGTTTCTATTTTTGAAAGGTTCCAAAAGAATGCATTACACACATTGGAATTGGCACTACGCATTCCACTCCCGTAATGCCCTGGCACTGAGAGATGGGCTATTCCGGTTTGTTACAAGTGGGATATTAACAAGGGAAATCAGCCCCAGTTCTTTATGGATGTCAGATGGTTTTGAACCAAACTTTGTAATTTGACATATAATGTTATTTTGCCTGTAGCCATTTTTATTTATTTATTTGTTATTTTATTTTATTTTATTAACACAAGAGCAAACCCACCTGAGAGGCTATTGGCAAAACTTTGGCCGTTGACCAGCCTTTTGGGGCAGTTCCTCCAGGCTTGCCCTGGAAATAAATGTGACTTGGCTTCTTCCTGTGGAGCCTCCCAAATGGGCCTAGATAACATTGTGCTAGTGCCTTGACTTAATTATTATCTGGCTAAAAGTTTTCTAAGCTGCCCGCCCAGGGAAGTATGCTCTTGACTTGGGTAAATGAGCACAAGTCCACAACCCATTCCCAGGCGATAGAAGGAAGTATGAATTTGCCTAAACCCTAAACCCCAAACCCAGTGTTTTTTTTTTTCCATCTGGCACATGTTGCCCAGTTGGCTACTTGGTAGGCCATCTGGGCCATAACTAGACTTGTGGAACTGGTTTGCTACTTAAGATCTATTCACACCAACTGATGGCAGAGTTGGTAAATGGTTTTTAAGTTAACAATGTTCATATAGATCGATCTCTGTCAGCAGTTAGCTAACGTGGATTTCCTACGTGGCACAATAACGACATGTTTATCAATGTGTGACAGCCCAATGTTAGGATACAAACGTGGAGGTAAAAATCTTTCAAAATCTTAGATTCTTGTTTGTTTGCAACCCTATCAACATAGCTAAACTAACAATTTGAGAAATAAGGTAGTAAACTAGAATCACACCACCATGACTGTTTTACTCCACTGAAACTTGGAGCATTTTTGTTTCGTTGAACCTTGAAGAGGCACTTTGTTGCATTGAAACTTGAAGAAGTTTGTAGAAGCTACAAGATCTTTGAATGATGGCATCAGGAGCACATTAAGGAGTGCATTTAGGAGCAACAAATTTGTAAGCACTAATAGCAACTTCACAAATTTTGACAAGAAGTTTTCAAGTGCTAACAACGACGTCACAAGTTGAAGTGTGAACAAGAACATAATTGAATGTAGGCAAATCAACATGCGATTGAGGTAGAGGTCGAGGTGGTGGTAGAATGGAGTCACAATGCCAATGACAAATACTTAACATATCCTTGGCAAAGGCATGGCAACTAGGAACGTACAAAGGTGTTAGTGTTCATTTCTTGCAAACACACAAAACACATAACCTTGAAGGAGCCTATTGATATGTGAACACAAATGATTCTTGCCATGCAACAGTGGGATAAGATTACTAAAGATCTGCAAGTTTCCACGAAATGGAACAACGTGCAAAAGTAAGTGGAAGTTTCTCAATTTTAACTACAAAAAGATTGTTGAATATCACAAAGGAATTAGGAACCATACTTGTTTTTGGGATCTAGTGTTTGAATAGAAGGAAAGGTATCATTTACCTCATCAATTTTGTCAAAAAAAATTTGATTTGATTGAGGAATTTCAAGGGGAAAGGAATATGACTACTCCATTGCACTCTAAAGACATCAATGTTGAAGGTCACAAAATTTGCAAATCAGCACTTACATAAGTTGCATAAGAAACACAAGATGATAATGATGATGTTGAATTGCAAATGAATGCAAATGAATTTCAAGATTAACTGATTCCCAATTTTTTGGGGTGCTAAGAGATGTAAGTATCATGGATTTGTCTCAAGAAAACACAAAACTACTACTAGCAATAATCACCAACCTTCTATGTATGGGACCAATCTTCTTGATTCTTCTACAACAGTTGCACATGGCAACGTTGTAATCAAGAAAAAACATAATTTTTTTTCTCTTATCATTGATTCAATAAATAAAAACAACAAAATTATTATGGAAGCAATGGAAATGATTAATGCTAAACAACTTGATGGTCATAATTGCACCTTTAAATAACATCTTTAGTACCTTAAAGAATGAGAAAAAAATGTAAATTGAATGAACAAGAGCTTGGTGATGGTTCTTTCAAACCTAAACATGACTATGTGCCATGCATTCATCATAGATCAAGCATTCATGCCTCCACCAATTGCATTCCCTAAATTTTTAGATGAAAAGGAAGAAATGAATGCAAAATGAAGAAGTCAAATCATTGAAAATAAGTTTAGTCCTAGAGTTAGTGGTTAAACATTGTTGATTTCAATCACGAATCATTTGAAACAAATCAATTACAAGATGTTGCATGATTTCAATTCAAACTTTTGCTTGACATTCGAACTTGTAGTTTAATTCAAAATCTTGCTGCAAACATTTAAAATCAATTAATTGAAATTCAAACTTTCAATTCAATTTATCTTGATTTAACATTTAGAGTCAATTTGACATTTAGACTTTCAATTTACAATTTTGCTATAGTGTTTATGTATCATTCTACTTGTTTGGTTCTAATGCAATGTGCACCATGTCAAAGTCAAACATCAATGGAAATAAAACTATAGATATTCTTTCAACATCATTTACGAATTTGTGGTCTCTGGTCCTCAAGTAGTTTGTACAACAAACATGATACCCGAATACTAACTAAAATTGCACACTTGTAATTTATGTCTTGCTTTTCCATTTTGTGTTTTAGTTTCTCGATCAATTACTCCACAAATGACCTACTCATTTAAGAATGTTCAATCCATCTACTGTCATTATATTGATTTGTTAGAAACCAAGAATTATCATTTCATTGATTTGATTTTAACTCAGTCACTTAAGTATTGATTCAATAACAGATTATACACATAAAAGATCTTAAAATCATGAAGAATTAAAGCATTCAAAAATGTTTAAAAAACAAACCTACAACTATCTATATTTAAATCAAAAGGAAACAATTCCAATCCAAGTCCTATGAAATCAAAAGAAGTGGATGTGTGGACTCCTTTTGGAAATGACCAAGAGTGAACAAATCTTGTGCTTGGATTACAAGTTGGAAAAAATGAACAAGCATAAAGATTTTCAATGGCCTCATTAGGTTGAGTAAAACTTGGATTAAAAAAAAAACCTTCCAACAACCTATCATAAGCTTTAACAAAATCAAGTTTCAAAAAGACAAGGAGTTGCTTGGTTTGTTTTGCCTGGTCAATTGTTTTTTGAACCAAAATCACATTATTTATAATTTATCTAAAACGTAGGAGGGTGGTTTGATCCCTATGTATCACTTCCATGAGTAAAGATTCTACGTGTAATTGAAGAGCTTTTGCATATATTTTGTAAGATTGGTTTAAGAGAATAATTGGCCGCCAATTACCTAGCTCTTTTTAATCTCCAAATTAAAAAATTAAAGTGATGAGACCTTTGTTGACTCCATTGGGAAATTCCCCCTTTCTAATCGATTCATGTACCATCCTATACTACTGGCACAAAAAAAATAAAAATTAAACTTTCAAGATCCCCACAACCAATTAATTTGAGTCACACAATATCACCACTATTTTAAGTTCATGTTAACCTTACTATATGAATGGTCATTTGACTGGCTAAAACTTTGCTAAATAAAACTTTTTGAAGCCTAATATTTGGCTCCTCCACCCATACCCGCTATTCAGGCCAACATAAAATGATAAATTTTAATGACCATATTTCCTCATTCCCCAGCCATAAACAAGAAAAAATGTACTGGATAGAGTGCTAGACTATCAAAATGTCACCACTCAGGCCAACCATTGCAGGTTGCCAGTCAAAATGCCATTTTCTTTTATTGATGATTACATCAGGATCATATTTCTAAGCTCAAATTGAGTTTCACACTATTTGATTAGTATACTTCATTGAAAATGTAATGTAGAGGCCATTGTCTTGTTGTAGGTGGAGATGGTCTAAGAATCATTTCAACCATGCAACAATATTTGAGGCATTTCACACAGTCAAATTTATTATTAAATATTTACCTTTCCTCATCAATAAACATAGTGTAACATGTGTATTGTGTTTATTGGTGCGGAAAAGTAAATATTTAATATGCGGACCAGATGTGGGCTTAGCCTAAGTAAGCCCATTTCCAAACCACCGTGATCCGGACTTCATCCAAATTTGGATGTAAGAGCATCCCCACCGGTGCTTGGTATGTGACCCTGCACATTAAAATCTGACTATGACAAGTCGACATATGCCAGTTTGGCTCTGGAAAATGGTTTTTCTCCTGCATATTTGTTTAGTTTGCTGAGGCTGGGCAAAAGGGCAGCAAAGCTGTGCACCTACTAGAGAAGAGCGTAATAAATATGATCTAACTGTTGCACCCTGTTTTTGATTGGCCAATCATAATGATTGGTCCAGGTGGTTTGCTATTAGTGGTTCTCACCTACTTGCAGTCCCTATTTCAGTTTTATGGATGGGGTTGCTAAAAAGTAAGTAACTAAACGTGGATGTGAGAAATATTTTTTCAGGGTCACATACTGAACACCAAGGGGAACACTCTAAGGCCCACTTTAGACAATGGTCCAGGGTCCAATTTCCTTGGAACCAATTTGGACTCATTTGAAGCAAATTGAATCCTCGAGTTGGACTATACCTTGGTCCCTAGCCTGATTCTTGGTTCTCCAAATCAAGAACTCTCATTTTAGCACTGTTTTTTTTTGTCCCAACCAATTGATTTTCCCTCCAAAACAGGTGCCATGTAGGTTTAGCCTCAATTTGCCATTTTTTGGTCTTGGACCCTCGACTAAAGGCCTTGGGACCAATTTAAAGCTTTTGACCAATAGATTGCTTGAATTTATTGGTTCCTGGACCTTGGGCCCTCGTCTAAAGTCGCCTTAAGGACAATTTTATCACTACAGCACTAACACTACACTACTTCCACCATCAAAATGAAAGTGCAATCCTCCTAGAAGTTTCTTTTAAACCAAGGGGCAACTACTTCATTGCTTTTGCCTCAGAGCACGTTTCCCCATGAAAGGATGTCTCTGTTATTGTCAATAGATCAATGAACTATGTGGTCAATCTCCTATGAAATCTCTCCCAAGGAAGACATGGGCCTACTAAAGCTCATAAGCTTGTGCAAGTGCCATCATATACGATAATGGCCACAGAATTGTACAAGAAGGTTTAGGGTTTAGGGTTTAGTTCACACTCTTACGCTTACACAACCCCCTTCTCAATCCAAGTATGTAGATAGATTTATCATGGTATTTTTCATCTAGCCAAAAGAACAAAAGAACATAAGAAAAGACGACTAATAATGCCAACAACATTATAAAGAGTAAGAAGTCCAAATGAATGCCAAAACATAGATATAGCAAACAACCAATAATCTCAATTGTTTGGGAGATTTTTTTGACAGTTTGGTGATTTGATTTATGTTTATATACACCACCATGAGACATAATGCAAGAAAAAGAAGAATGTGAAAAACGTAGCAAGACCACTAAATATTAACCTTGGTGTTTCTCAAACTTTTGTTATAAATATTTCAACACATTTTGATGTTTTATTAAAGCTGACCAATGCATAAACACAAAAAAGTGAATGTTCATGTTAAACTCTTTAAGTATTATCATTTATGTCTCAAACAATGAGCTTTCAGTTTCATGATATAATGTTAAATAATTGTAATTTTTAACTTTTTATCATGTCAAATTTCATGCCAAAATTCTATATTGGAAAACTTTTAACTCCACACATAGTTGAAACAAATTGACCATTGACCAAATCCTCTTAAGTTGTAGTTTTTGCTTTGCACATTATTCAACCTTTGAAAGATGTGGTAGCATTCATAATGATGTTTTGAAAAATGCAATAAAATAAAATCATTTTGGTGTATGTTGTCAACAACAATTTTTTTATTACTACTGAACATATGTGGCCTTGTTAAGGTGAACACTGGAAACATTTTAATTATGAAGTTGAAGTGTCTTGGGATGACTGATCTACTCCCAAGAGAACATCACAAAAGAGGATAAAAACAATGTTTAGAAGAATATGATACATTTGATGGCATTATGAAAATCGATAATTTTTTCTATTGTAGTTCCACAATGGATGCACCAAATGACTTAATTAGTGTGATATGTGGAAGATTATTGAGATTTGCCTACATCACGGCTTTTGACGTTCCTGTCTGCAAATCTAAACCCCAATTCTTTATAAAAAGTTGTATTAATGATATAACACTCCACACAATAAAGGAAACGAATTGTGGCATATCCAAACAATGGATGAAAATTTTAGTAATTAACCATGTTTATCTTGTGTTGGATGGCCATTAGTGAGGGCATGCGAAGAAACCTAGAGAATGTATGATTATTTTTAAATTGGTCTTAATATGGAACATATTTTCCAAACAAAAAAGATATAAGAGTCAATCTTTTAAGAAATATGTGTCATAAAAGACTAAGTTGATTCTCAACAACAAATGTTACCAACAACCATATATGGGTACCCAAAAAAATCAGCAGAATTTTCCATCCAAGTACCAACACAATTTTCAAAAAGACCAAGAAATCTATATATGGTTGAAATTGTGAAATACACGAATTGCAAGAAGACACCCAATAACTTAAACCCAATGTTAAACCATGTTCATGTATGTTCTACACATTCTAGTTCACTTCAAAATCTTGAGTTTGATGAGTATAAAACAATTTGGAACAAATACATTGGGCAAACCATGTGAGAAATGGCATCACTTGTAGAAACAATATTCACTACTTGACCATGAAAGCAAACCCTACATCGGCACCCTATTGAAAGTTGTTGGTGCATGTTCATAGGTATCACCAAGGTATGAAACATCCAAAAGTAGTTTATATAAACACAGAGGTTGATATGCAAGTTTGATATGCAATGATCCTGTACCACAACTAACTAAGCAGGTTTGTGATCAAGATCAGACTACTAACATGGGCTTAATACACAGGGTTGAATGATGCCCAAGGTTGTCCTTGTTCCTTCACCACTCAGCCAACTATTTTTGTCCTCCAAGGGCTTGTTTATTGCCCCCCTCCAACTAACATAGTTTGTTGGGCCCGACAAGGACTATGGCATTGGATCCAACTTTTTGGAAGTTTTACCTTATTAGAACCAGTTTCACATTGGGTTTCTTTGATGAAAGAAGTGTTTAGACTGTTTAGATTGGAACCGATTGTTTTGGTGTTCAGAGTGTGGACACAGTAGGTAGATGCACAACATCTTAATCTATTGGGAGGGCCAGCATGTTTTTGATGCCCTGTTCTTGGCAGAGTGGAGAGGACTTTGTTGGCTGAGCAGATATGCAAGCAAGTCTTCACTTCAGCCTCTGTGCAGACCAGAAGTCTGGCTGTCAGAGCGCACCTTCTTGCAACCTAGCGGTCATTTTGCAGTGCATGTGCACAAGACCTTCAGGGTACTCACTTGGCAAAGTGATTGTGAACTCAAATCAGGAATTTGTCATTGTAGTAGAAACTACTCAATTACAACTAGCCAAATTAGAGAGGATCTCTCATTGCATCAACTGATGAACTCTAGCAAATGTTTAAAATCCCTCTTACAAACTCCTTAACTTACTTTGGGTGAACCTTGTGCACCCAAGGTTGGTTGAAGCACACAAGGCTCACCCAAGGTTAGTTAAGGAATTGTTATTGTAGTAGAAACTACTCAATTACAACTAGCCAAATTAGTGAGGCTCTCTCACCACACAAGGCTCACCGAAGGTTAGTTAAGGAATTGTTATTGTAATAGAAACTACTCAATTACAACTAGCCAAATTAGTGAGGCTCTCTCACAACACAAGGCTCACCCAAGGTTAGTTAAGGAATTGTTATTGTAATAGAAACTACTCAATTACAACTAGCCAAATTAGTGAGGCTCTCTCACCGCATCAACTGATGAACTCTAACAAAGGCCGCTTTTCCTTTTGAGAGTTGAATGGCCTGTCAAATTTTTTCAAGAAATCTCCAACAAGACTTGAAATCCCTCTTACAAACTCCTTAACCTACCTTGGGTGATTCTTATGCACCCAAGGTTAGTTAAGGAGTTGAAATTGTTGCATGGATATTAGAAAGTGGCTAAACTCTGAAAATGATCCCAAGGATCCATTCTTTGAGTTAGTGGTGGGTTAATTTGTGTTGTATGTCCTGGGTTGGCTGTAGCGAAAATTAGAGCAAACTTGTGATTGGAGTTTTTTGTGTCATTTTGTTTGTTCTTTTGGGTCTCATTTACTCCTTGTTGTGATTATTGGGAGAAGAACGTTTGACAAGTTTACATCATGAAAACGGTGTTTAGAAACCTAATGCTCAGTTTGAAAAACCCACTCAATCATAATTCATTAACCAACTAACCGTGTCCTTTTTCAATTAATCTAAGGAGCTGAGTTTGAAAACCAACCTTGTGGTGAATGGATGGATTTAACATTTAGGCTATAACATGTCCTCACACCAACTACTTTTTTTTTGGTCTACAAAAAACAATTTTTCAGTTCACACAAGTGCAGAAGGGGAAACTTTTTTTTTCACTCTCAAGTCAGATTACAAATGCCAGATGCATGTGTCTGTGGATGATTTTCATCCTTGGGCAATGGTGGTAGTTGAGAAATAATGTGACCAAATGGGTTTAACAACATGTGCTGGCTGGCACCAACTACTTTTTTTTTTGTCTAACAAAAAACCATATAATATGGACTTCATATAGTTAAGTGCTTTGGCAGGCCTTGGGTTAACCAGCACCCAGGTTAATACCATGGTAAAATTTTCATAATCCATTTAAATTATCCCTAAATATTACAAATATCCCATGCTTGCTCAGGCTAAATCAGCGTCTCTGAGTTCAAATCTAACATTTTTTGGGCTTAATATGGCCACTATGAGGCCTCACTCAAGTGTTAAAAAAACTTGAAGGTCCGAATGTGGGTTGCTGGTTCACCCTGGCCTTTGGCAGCTCAAAAAAAAAAGGAGAAGGGGCAAAAAAAAATTAAATTTGAGGTTAGATTACGAAAACCAATACAAGCACCTCATGGATGAGGTTCATCCAATTAGTTGAATCTGTTACTTTTTTCATTCATGAATGCAATGATGTCTGTTGAGTGCAATGTGACCAAATGGGTTTTAACAATATATGCTGGCACCCACCAACTATATTTTGCCTAACAAAAATAAATAACTATATAATAATAAGTGCTTTGGAAGCTCCAAAAAAGGGGATGAGAAAAATTAAACTTAAGGTGAGATTACAAACGTCATTGCAAGCTCCTCATGAATGAGATTCATCTATTAGTTGAATCCGATGCTTCTTCATCCATGAACTTCTCACAGTGGTGTCAGGTGAGAACAATGTGACCAAACTGGGTTTAAACAACATGTGCTGGCACCAACTACTTTTTGTCTAACAAGAAGTTACACTTTCAAATTAAACTTGAGAGTGATATTACATAAGCAATACAAGCTCCTCATGGATGATATTCATCTATTTGTTGAGTGTGATGCTTCTTCATCCATGAAGGCTGTCTTCGTCAGTTGATAATCTTGCCGCGTGGCTGGAAGAGGTACTACGCCGCTTGTGCGCGTAGTCTCCTGTTGTTGCAATCGTGAGCTGCGCGAGAAAGCGGGCGTTGTTGCCGAAGAGAGATCGGCATATGGCTGCCAATGAGCAGCAACTCCCGCGTCTTCTTCGCCACGTTTAATGGGCAGAAGAGGATGACGAAGGAAAACCTGGAAATAGCTGCAGCATTGCACAGGCGGAAGAAGACGTCGTAGAGGAGGGAAAATAGAAGAAGAGATCAGATCCGAAGCCAGGAGTGTGGGAGGAGTGGACACTAGGTAGTGGGGAGGGAGAAGAGTAAAGGATCCACAGATGGGGAAGAACGGTAGCTGCATGCAAGTCTGCTTCCTGTTGCTGGTGGTGTATGCAGCAGCAGTAGAAAGAGTCGTGTGGGCACAGACTACTAGTGCACCACCTTACGTGCCTGTGGACAACATTCTCATCAGCTGTGGATCTTCCACAAATGTGACAGTTGATGGAGGACGTGTGTTCCAGGCGGACAACACGGCCAACACGCTAGCATCAGGAGGTGTTTCTGCATCCATCAGTCAGCCGAGTCCTAATCTGTTGTACCCAACTCTCATGCAGCAAGCGCGCTTCTTCACCACCAACTCGTCTTACACTTTCACTGTGACGCCCGGAAGGCACTGGATCCGTCTCTACTTCTACCCTTTTGCTTTTGCAAACTGGGCGGCCAATGCTTCTCTGTTCTCGGTGACGGCCAACCAGTTTGTGCTGCTCGACGACTTTCGACCTTCGAGTTGGACCACACCAGACTTTCCTTCTTTGTTCCGTGAGTATGCTGTCAACGTGAGCTCTGAGTCTCTGGTTCTAGGTTTCGATCCAGCTCCCGGCTCTTACGCGTTCATCAACGCGTTGGAAGTGGTATCGATGCCTTCCGATCTCTACTCCGACGATGCATCACTGCTGGGACAAGCCGGATCCATCACGCCTCTAGGGTTGGCAGATTGTGCCATACAGGCCATGTTTCACATCAATGTGGGTGGAGCGAGTGTGAGCCCGCAGAACGACTCCACCGGAATGTGGCGAACATGGCAGCCTGACGATCTCTTCATCTTCTCGGCAGCTGTAGGAACGACTGGGCATGTTCCTGTGACCAGTATCGAGTACCCCACGACTCTTCCCGAGTACATTGCTCCCGCAACTGTGTATGCGACGGCTCGCGACATGGGAGGCAGTAACACCATCAACCAAAACTTCAATCTCACTTGGATCTTCCCTGTAGACTTGGGATACACTTACTTCGTGAGGCTTCACTTCTGTGAGATCTTCTTATCTGCCATCAACCAGCGTGTTTTCAATGTCTACATCAACAACCAGACTGCAGACACAGCTATGGACATCATTGCCCTAACAGGGCACCCAGATTGGCCTTTGTACCAAGATTTTGCAGTGCCCATGTTCAAGGGTAGCAGTGAATTGTGGTTGCAGATTGGACCCACACCAACATCCACCTCACAATACAGAGATGCCATCCTGAATGGGGTTGAGATTCTTAAGTTGAACAACTCAGATGGTAGTCTGTCAGGTGTGAATCCTTCTATCATTGTCACCAATCCAGATGCATCCCCTGCAGTGACAAAAGCTTCTTCATCATCATCCTCCAGTGGAGCAGTAGTCGGTGCAGCTGTAGGAAGTTCGATTGCTGCGGCACTGCTGAGTGTGTGCATTTGCTACTACTTCTGTTGCTCTCGCAAGTCCAAAGTATTTGCCAAGCATGCAGCAAGAGGATGGCAACCAATGCCGCAGGTGGGAAGTTCGGATACCACAACTACTACTACTACTACTAATCAAAGCAAGATCATCTCCTCATCACACAAAAGTGGGACAGGTAGCTACATCTCATCATCTGCTGCTGGAAGCAGCAGTCTTGGAAGGTACTTCACCTTCGCAGAGCTTCAAGAGGCCACCAACAACTTTGATGAGAGTTGGATTCTCGGAGTTGGTGGCTTTGGCAAGGTGTACAAGGGAGAGATTGATGATGGCACAAAAGTTGCAGTCAAGAGAGGCAACCCTAGGTCAGAGCAAGGTCTGACTGAATTCCAGACTGAGATTGAGCTTCTGTCGAAGCTTCGCCATCGACATCTTGTTTCTCTCATTGGCTATTGTGATGAGCACTATGAAATGATTCTGATCTATGATTACATGGCCAATGGTCCTCTGCGCGGTCACTTGTATGGTACAGAGCTTCCCTCTCTTTCATGGAAACAAAGGCTGGAGATTTGCATTGGTGCTGCTCGAGGTCTTCATTACTTGCACACAGGTGCAGCTCAGAGCATTATCCATCGTGATGTGAAGACAACCAACATCTTGCTGGATGAGAACCTTGTGGCCAAAGTTGCAGATTTCGGACTCTCCAAAACTGGGCCAACATTGGAACAGACCCATATTAGCACAGCTGTGAAAGGGAGTTTTGGTTACCTTGATCCTGAGTACTTCCGTCGCCAGCAGCTGACAGAGAAATCAGATGTATACTCTTTTGGTGTGGTTCTTATGGAGGTTCTTTGTGCGCGGCCTGCAATCAATCCAACTCTTCCACGGGAGCAAGTCAATATTGCAGAATGGGCAATGCAGAAGCAGAAACAAGGACTGCTGGCAACTATCATGGATCCATGCTTGATGGGCACTTGCAACCCAGCATCACTGCGAAAGTTTGGTGACACAGCTGAGAAATGCCTCCAAGAACAGGGTATCGATCGACCAGCTATGGGTGATGTTTTGTGGAACTTGGAGTATGCTTTACAGCTGCAAGAGAACTCTCTGCAACCCAACCTGATGGATGCAAGCACAGAGTTGGGTTCTCTCATCCCTGTAGCTGTGCCTACTCATCCTATTGATGATGATGATGATGATGATGATGATGATACATCAAAAGTGACAGGTATCAGTGAAGCTCACAGCTTTGGCAGTGTTGATGATTTGGAGGATGCATCAGCCAGCGCTGTCTTTTCACAGCTTGTTAATCCACAGGGAAGGTGACGGGGATTTTTTTTTGACTCAGTTGATTAGTCAGTTGTTTGCAAAAGCTGAGCCTATACATGCTGTTAAAGAATCAGCATGTTTCAAGTTGGAGGAGATGAGGAGGAGCCCAGGATTGGTCAGGGTTTTGGGATCATGAAGTTGTGGTTCTTGACTCTTGGGCCACAATCTCCTCCTGCCACACTTCCAACAGCAATTTGGTGTGTGTACTGATGGTTTAGAATCATGTGTAGGATGATATTAAGCTTGTCAGTGCACTGATGACAGTATTATCACATAAGGACTGCATCCTCCTATTTGGTGTGGAGATGGCTGTTCCAAGATGAACTAGACATAGTGATTTTAGGTTTTTCTTTCAACACCATTTTATCTTCCAGGGTTAGGGTTTGCCTTCATGCCCTTCAATGCAGATACATGTGCAATTTGTGAGCAACAAATATTATTGTTGGTAAGAGTGTACATTATCACCAAACAAGGCAATCTTTGCTTCTGATCAGTCTCCAAAACAAGTAATAAGGTTTTGCATGAACAACATCCCACCCTTTGTGTTGTTGAGATGGGAAAGTTCATTTAATCTGAATCTGCTTCTTCACACACCCATTGTGTTGTATCATGGAACTCAGCCAGCATGGCTGTATGTGTGAGCTGCCTCGTTGCACCCTCAACTGTGGTCTCATGGGGTGCCTTTCCATGCAGTTCACCCAACCACACTGTTCAGATCTCATTTGTCACTATCACAGAATGAGAAAGGGTTCCAGGATTCATAAGATGTTGCTGGGATTTCTGTAGTGTATGCGGAGGGCACAGTACACAGCACATGGTCTAATTGTTCCTGTACTTTCAGCAAAATGGCATTCCGTTTCTGAAAACACCTCCCCCCATTTCTTTCTCTTTTCCCCCCTATGATGCCCACCCAGTGTGTACCTGGCAGGTATCATGGGAAAAAATGACATGGGTCTTCAGTAAAGCCCTTGGCCATGGGCTTCACGAGTATCAGGCCCACAATCTCCGCCTTGCTGGGGCCCTTTTTTCAGTCTATCTACTCTGGCCAAAGGCATTGCCTAGCACTTTTGCAACTTTTGGCAACATTAGACTGGAGTCGAGTGTCACTTTGCAGTTAATGTGGTAGGCACATGACAGCATGAAATTCAGGTACACAAGTTGCTTGAATCATATGCTATCCTTCCTGACTGCCCATGATGGTAGTCATTATCCATAATCATGTCCCAACTGCAATGCCCTGCTGTAGCCCACATGATGTGACCCACCCATCCTCCAGAAGTTATCTGGCTACCAGGAGCTTACCAAGAGCTTTTGAAAGGACCACAGGAGGGCTGCTAGAAGTCTGAAATGCACAAATCTTGAAGAGTACTATTCTTCAAATCCTTCAGCTGGTGTGCTTTTGAAACCATTTGCTAAAGCATTTTTTCAAACTGCAACCCATGGTGGATAGGAAAGCAGAATAGTAGGAAATTGGAATCATGATTTCAATCAATGTTGCCTGCACCCAATCCCTCCAAAGTAGCCTGTCACAGAAGGAAGAATCAAATTCTGCTCCTTTATGGCCCAGTGTAACAAAATCCCTTGTGGGTTCACTGCGCATAGGGAAATTGGACTCTAACCAAAGCAGCTCATAGCAGGGGATTGGCAAAACTCGCAGGAGGAGTGTGGGCCCAAGCTTCCGTGACAAGTTCATGTTCCCAACCTTATTCACAACATGACTACATAGCTCATAAATGCCTTAATTGCAACCTCGTCCTTGAGCATGCATGCAAATATTTACACATTGTGCATGCTCTCACCTATTTATTCCAAACTCCTACTTCTTCCAGACACCATTTTGGTCTTTATAGTCCTTCATCCCAATTCAAATGGTTTCCTCCCTCTTTTTGTGGATGATTATAAATTGGATCGAGATTTCAAGCTTTCTTATGATTTTTTTTAAGTTGGCATTCCATCACATGCTATGTTTGTGTGGTAGTGATCCTTCTGTAGCCTATTAGTGTTTGAACAACTTCAAGATTATTTTAGTTTGGAAGACTCTACAAGCAATTTCTTTCAATTGTTTCAACTTTGTTCTCACATTGCACAAGGCCATATTCACCTTCACATTGTGGACGGCCCAACTTCTAGCTATGGTCAAGCCCTCCAACAAGGTTCATCCAATTGCTATAAAAGGAATGTTGTATGGCCTTGTCTATATGCCTTCAATTTCAAATAAATTTTTCAATAAATTTTTCCTTTCACCAATTTGGGGTGACCATAAAAGGCTAGTGCAAAGCAATGGTCCATGGCATCTAATTAACATTTGATTTGCACCCTAATTGGGTCATTCTTCAAGTGGATACAATAGATGCTTTCAACTTAGTGTCATGAGGAGTCATGTTTCAAGAACTTTGTGCTAGAAGAGATGACATTGCTTTGTTCATTCCCTTTGTTTGCACATTATATACATTCAAATATCCCTTATATTATAATCATTGCAATTATGATGGTGATGTTAATGTCATTCTATGAACATCAAGGTGACCCTTTAGGCAGGCCATTGTTTAGTTTGGCACATATTAGGGCATTATGATCTCTAACCAATCATTTACTTGCATGTTTATTTTCAACTATTGCACATGACACTCATATTATTGGTATTCCTTCTATTGTTTCATTAACATTTGAATACATAGAAACCCAACTTCATATAATATGCCTTTTTCTCCAACCTCAGAAATGTGTTGTATGGTCCTTATTTGGTATAATATAGACTTTTTCACCCCAACATTGTTTAACAACCCCTCAGACAATACTAGAATATTAAAAGTTCCAATGGGTTCACCTTTATTCACATTATCCTTTATTGAAGAAATCTTGTTGGGAAATGTTTAGCATGCAAACTTGCTTCTTGTGTTAAAAGGATGTTTAGGTGGCTATTGAGATTTTGACTCATTATTTTGTGTTGTCAAAGCCCCCTTGTTTCACATTTCTAAACTTCTTTTCATCATTTGGTTTTTTTTTACCCAAGTTTTTGGGTGCCCTTTAGGTCCAAGGTTTTTTGATAACCCAAATTGTCTTTCAACTTATAAACATAAAAATTAAATGTTGGGAGGCATAAGGCTCATTTTGGTTTACTACCATCACCCTATGGCATATTTAAGGAATTAGTCCCAAATAACTTCCACCATAACTCCTAGATTGTTTGTTCGATCAATGTCATTTCCCCTCAAGAGGCTTAGTTTGAATTGATGACAAACCTTCCTTTTTAATAGCAATCAAGAGTGGTCTATGAACTTTTGCCCACACATGGAAATTTTCCATCATTTGAGCAATTTAAATTGTTTAATAAGTGGTTTAAGGTAAAAACACACTACAAAAGGGCCAACTTCATAACACATACCTAAATATACACCTCCAAAATATGTTGCATTTAATTTTGGGTCTCACTTTTGGTGTTTGGGCTTTATATCTTGGTTTTCACAAAGTTAATGTTATATAATATTATTTTAAATAAATAAAATTAAAATATTAAATTCAAGGAATAATGGATATATTTATGGTATATGTAAGATAATAAAGCTCATTTCTTACGTTAAACTACACTAATTTTTGGTTTGAATTAATCAAACAAAAAACATTTGAAATGAAAATTTTTAAAATGACCCACCTCACATTTCTTGTAAACTAACATTTGAAAATGATTATTTGTTAAAAAAAATATTTACCACATACTTATATGGTCATCACCTAAAATAAACCCATATTTGAAATGATAATTATCAAACTTTTCACATGGCTCATAAACCTATTCTATGGAATCACAATGTTTAATAAATACCACAAATTTCATGAGGGTCAAAACTTGTAGCTAGGAGCCAAAAGGATTACTTTGGAAAAGGACTACATGTTTTATTTTCCCAAAATAAACTTTTAAATGCAAATGAAAATTTGAATAATTTTTTTAATAAATTGTTCAAAAAAATACTTAAATTTTCTTCAATGCATCACATTTTATTTAACATTATTGAATAAATATGAATTTCAAAAAGTGTGCATATTCCTTACAAATTTAATGTTTCATTTTGAAAAATGATCAAAATTTTAAATCATCACAAAAAATTATATTTTCACATTCTTTAGTTTTATTATATTCTAAGCTAATAATTTTTCTTAATACATCATATACATTATAACCCTTTTATATGTGGTAAAAAACTCTTGAAGCTTTGAAATTTTTGAGTAATTTTGAAACATTCTTCAAATTTTTAAGTTTTGGAATTCCAAATTTTGAAAATATAAGTGTTTTTTTAGTGTGGCTAATATGTTTTTATCATCTATATTTTTTTCAATGAATTTTTTTATATTATATGAGTCCTTTTGATAGTCCTTTGCAAAATTGACTCCATCTAACATCATAGGTGTACATTTTCAAATGTTTTAAATTAAAACCAAGACTTAAAATTGGACCAAATGATTTTTTACTTTAAGTTCCTTGACATTCATATGAAGGGAAAAAAATTAACTTGTCATGATTATTATGGTTTAAATGGTAATAAATAAATAAATGTTTGATTTAACTAATTATGTCTAACATTTGACACCCTTTTTGGCTCCTAGTTACATGTTTTGACCCATGAAAAACTCATTTCAATAATTTCTTGAATATATTTGTATTATTTACTATGTTGTGACCTACATTTGTTTTGTGCAAATACATTCTAACATCACATCATATGAAATTTAAAAGTGTAATTTATTTGGCATTTGATTTCTTTTGGTTTTGACCTACCATAATATGCGAAAAAATTGTGAACATCCTTCATAATAATGACATGGTTCAATTTGAAACATGTTACCTTTGAAAAATAGTACAATGTGACAACAATCTTCCCCACCCCAAATGTGTTTTCATCCTTCATCTAGCTAGGATTTCATTTTAATGTATCACATGCCTTCCAAGATGCTCTTTGAAAAGATGTAAGTAATGTTCACTAAGTTTGCCTCCTTTCATGTTCTAGTCTAGCATTGCAACTCAAATTCACTTCCCAATGTTTCATTTTCTTTTGCAATATTTTTCACATTGCTTCAAACTTGATTAGGATTCCCCATCCTTCAATTGCAAGTTTCATGTGTGTGTACATAAACCCATTAATCCAATGGGTGTTCACTTTTGTGACATGCTCAAAACAATAAGTGTTAGTGATGGTTTTGATGCGGTTTGGGTGTTCATCGCCGCTAGGTTCTTGTCTACCAAACTACACATAGTAACACATACCCAAGTAGTATATACATGTTACAAGCTGCAAACTACTACCAATAAGTAATGTGACATATGGAACATTCATACAAAAACACCTTGTGATCATGAATTAATGTGGTGTGTATTCACAAATATGAGTACATGAGTATCATTGTCCTAGGTTGTTTGGTAAAGACTACTCCTTGCCTACCCTTATATCTCCATTCTTTTCCATGTCTCCTCAAATCTTCAAATAACTAAGCCTACATTGTTCCTTGAATTTGTTAGGTAAACGTGTTGATAGTTGAACCTAGTAGGTCCTACTAAATATCACCCTATCGAATATCGGTAAGGTGTTTACCCTAGTTTGGTTATAACTTAGTTTAGTAGACAAACTGCTTAGTTTTGGTAAGGTCTTTATTGAAACTTTTACAACTACACACGACTCCCTATTTGGTAGATGTTATATTCCTAACATCATCCCCCCCCCCCAAAGGACCTTAGTGTCCACACAAGGTCATCAAATTCCTGAGTAAATTTATTCCTTGCGTGGAGCTACTACCCAACTTCAAAAGATGTTGATTGGGGTTAAAAAGTCGTCAATATTGTCATCAAAATCAACATCTAATGTAGAATTTTCCCCCGGCACTATTCACAATAAAAACTTTCAATATGCATTGTCCTTCTTTAGGACCAGTGGATGTGGCAAGCATTACTAAAATTCGCACGACATTAGATTCCTTGAGTTTCTATGAAGCTATCTTACTAGATGATTTGTGTTAAAAACAGCAGCCTGTAATTTTGTCAAGGTCCTTTCGAGATGCGCTTTGGCCACATGCAAATTTGGCCCCTTTATTGTGCAACACTAGCTTATTGATGTCATTGATTCCTTTGCTACATCCTTGATTACATAACTCTCCAGTAGATCTTCTAGCCTTTATGCCCACAACCGTGTCTCCATGGAGTTTTACTTCACCTTCTTCTCAATGGTATCCAGTATAGGGTCCCTTTTAACCATGACAAAGGTCGGCTTGTGATTAATTGCCATGGTGTGCTTCAGGTAGTACTTGTTATACGCCACTTCCAACTTGCAGTAATATCGCAATGCATACACACCCAAACAACCAATCAAATGTTCCAACACACCATACCCATGGCCATCATTAAAAACAATGTAGCCACAAAGAATGTTGTGTTTTAAATACTTTTGAAACTCCCTATCATGTATCTTCCACATGCATTCAAAATCCTTAATGAGAATTCTAGCATTGAGCATTGGTGGAGCCAATCCTACAAAAAAACATGTATGCATGCTGTAGATGAAGTAATATTCTTTCGAATGGGGAATAATTGGTAAAATATACTCTAATTCCTTTAAAATGTGTAGAGTGTCACTTAGGCTAAACAATTTCATTCCCATAACTTCTACATCAAATGTTGGAGGAACAGTCCTTACTCACTCATTGCAAATGGGAAGACGTATGCGAGTTCGATAGTGGTTTGTCAATGGTGAATGATGTCGTGGTGGAGATTCTTCAGGTGGCTGCTCTAAGATCCTATCCCTTCCCACACTTTCGCCTTCATTATGATTTTTCTCCTCGTTCTTACCACTCCCCAACTATTCCTTCCTCCCAATTTGCTCAGCAAATTCAACGACTATGATTTCGCACACAACATCTTGGTCTTCCTCCTTTTTTTTTTATTTTGTGTTTTTGAACTCTTCTTGCTCCCTCAAGCTTGCATGCTTTACATTAAGTTACATTACCATATCTTGCTTTTTTTAGTAATACAATTGCACCATTGACAACTAGGCTTCAGTAAGGACTGTAGAGAGTTCCTCGCCTTGGTTTTGTAATAGTTGATCAAAAAATAATGCCTTAGTTAACTGCTCCAATGTCAATTCCTTCCATTTCATTGTTTCAACACCTTACTTATCTTCTGCTTTCTTTTGTGTAGCTACTTCCTTCTCTTTGGCACTAGCCAATTGAAGTTGTTCCTCCAAGCCTTCTATACTCTTCAACATAATCTTTTCACACGTTTCAATGGCTCACATGGCGCTATGCTTTTGTCCCTGAGCAGTTATACCTTTGATTCAAAGCTTAGGCACTTGGCATGCCAAGTTTCCTTTTCTATCTACTCATCAAAGAATTTTTGTTCGACCCTCTTCAAGCACCCCATCATTGATTCCATTTCCTCTTTGTGTCTAACCAATGTTGTGGTCAGTGTATTTTCATGATGAAATGTTACATTCTTCATCTCCTCCACCATTTAGTTAAATGTGCTTTCCACAATCGTGAAGTTCTACTACAAAGCCTTCAAAAGTTTCCCTTGTTTCCTTCTCCTCCTTTTGAGTTTTTTCCAACTTCTATTGAGTTTCATGGAGTTCTTGATCCAATTGTCTTTGAGCAAACACAAGCCCTACATTATTTTTTTCCCATTCTTGATTGTGAGTTTAAACTCAAGGAGATCAATTTGGTGCTTAACATGCTTTCACTTGTACAATATTATGCCTTATAAATGTTCTAACTCCAAGGAAAATTCCTAAATTCATTTTCCATAAGACTGTTTCACATCCTTTGCTTTCTTAGTTAATGCATGAACCAGCTCTACTAATTATACCTCCATGGAATCTTCATGTTTTGAAGAGTACCGAACTCCTATCCCTTTTTAACAATAATCAAGTGCAAGGATAGAGTGATCTCTAGCATCACCTATTTGGGTAGGGTCTACTCCTCCTTGAATAAACCCTAGTGCTCCATACTAGACAAACATGCATGCCGAATTTGGTTGGACTACTTCATCTTCCTGTCTATTGATGGTTGTGTTTATTGACATCAACTAGGTCATTAGGACTACTTCTACATTTGGCTAGATTTCATTTTTTTCTCCTGTCGAATTTGGTTGAACATTCTTGGCTTTGAATTCATCAACCTTTGCGATGGTCTCCTCATGAAATGCATCCACCATGGAAATGTCTAACAATATCCCAGTGGACTATTGATCTTGTGAATTTGATGCAGATTTAACCATTTCTCATACCTCTTCATCTTTCAAGATCTCCTTGTGAGGAACACTTCCTTCCCACATTGCTTTTATCAACAGGTATGCTTGCTCTTGCACATGTCCCTTTTCCATAAGTAGAATTTCCACTTGTGATGATGTTGCACCCAAATTAATGCTTACAGATGGAATTGAGGGCACTTGAAGTGTCCTTTTCCTTGTCTTTTTTGGGTGTTGAAGAAAAGTAATTAGGTCCTCTTCATCTTCCTATGTGTATTTTAACACAACATAATATTTTGCCACAAGAATGAGGGTAGGTCTAATTAATTATTCCCTACCTTCATGCCTTCCTATGGACGGTAATCATCTTTTTATGCAATCGTACTTTGAACCATTCAGCCTAATTGACTGTGCCTCTTTCAGTGGCACTAACTATAAACAGTAGAGTTCTTGAGATGTAACGAGTACCTTGTTGAAATGTTGCAACCTCTACTAATGATGTTAGTTGCATCTATATCCCAAAAGTGCGCACCTTCGCAAGGATGTCCCTTAAATCCTACTTGTAATGTTTTTTTTTCCCTCCTTCAAAGTACTTTGACCATTTTTCATTGTACGCTTCTCACGCAAGTATTGCAATCCCTTCTGCTGGTAATTTGAAAATTCAACTAATCTCAAGAAAGTCCAAAGAAATATGTTTACCCCATAGGATGCCTGCTACATTTTGAACTTGGAAATCACAAATAATCTCTTTAATAGTAAGGAGGTCAATAATGTTCCAATCGAATGAACGAAAGTTGTCAAGTTTTGCCTCGATCATCTAGGCATGTTCCTCCTTCTTGGTTCCCCACATTGTGATGTACATGCACACCGAGAAATGAATTTGATCCAACATCACAACCTCGATCTCCACATCTATGTCCTTTGTTTTTTACTCCATTTTCTTTGCTCTAAAAGACAACACAACCTCAAGTTTGTGATTCCCCATTGCTAACTCCAAACATTGTTCCTTATAATAGTTAAATTCTCTATTCCACAACACAAGAATTGTTGTCACTATGGGTGGGCGTACTAGTTGCTTGATCATTCCTATAAAAAAAAAATCCAATCTTAAATGACAAATTGACTCTTCAATTTCTATTTCCTCTTCTTTTGTTTTTTTTGTAAGCCTTCCGCTTCGCTTTGCATGTTAATATTTCCAAACCTTCAAAAAATTATGCTCTAACTCTTCATTGATGTACTTTCTCTTTACAACAGTAAACACTCAAAAGTTTGTAGGCTACAAGGTCTTCTTTATATGTTTCAACTTCTCCCAACGGGTTTACAACAATGAAATGAGGATGGGCGAAATAAATGTTACGCTCAAAATCTGAATTGCTAGGCATCTGTTGCTTTGTCTCCCACTCTAACTTTATATCAAAAGATAACTAGAGTTTTTCTAAAGACGAAGGTGTACACTAGTTGCTCTCTTCCACCCCTTGCACCATTATCCTTTCCTTTTCTCCTCTTCACTATTGCAAAAAGTCCTTGTTCTTCCGCTCATTTTTTCTTTTACTTTGCAAAATAATCGGCCCAAAGATCATCCAATTTGGCTTTTATTACAAGTTCGTTCCAATCATTCAAATAATTTTATTCTTTAAGTAATAACTTTCCATGATGTCAAAACCGTTGTTGCAAATTCCATAAGTAATTATTTTCTTGATGAGTTAGGTACGAAACCGATGGCCATAAAAGTTTATTAGGTGGAATTACTCATGTCCTAGAAATTGGCTTGACTATCGTGTCATAATGAGTGGTTGTGTCACCTTTCTAGTGTTTATGATCAATAATCCACTTTTTAGGTAATGGTGTAATAATTTCCTTGCCATAATTTTTATTGTGTTGCGCCTCACTTTTTCGTTTGTTGAACTTGAACTATTCATAAATTTGCATCCTTTCAAGAATTATTCTTCTTGGTATTGCATTTGGTAAGTTTTTAATTTATTGATATTAACTAGTGATATATCTTCATTACTTAATGTGCTTAATTAAACAATGTTATTATTGAAGGCCTTCTTTATTCAAAATAGGCCAGTCCATAGAAAAAGAAATTTCCCTTCCTTAATTTTGGGATACTTTGGAAGCCACAACACCAAATTTCCATCTTTGAATTAAAAGAAATGTTTTTCATCATTGCTTTGATGTTTTCTTAGTATTTGGATGTAATCAATGTTTTTTCTTGCTATAATTCTCTTTTCATCAAGTTGAACTAAATTTCCCATTTGAACTAATAATGCATTCATCCAACTTCCATCTTTTTCAACAAGTGTTTGGTTGGTTGGGATTATGAATTTGGTAAATAATAATGGCATTAACCCATATACTAATTCATATGGTGTATGTTGTGTGGACACCTTATATGCAATTCGATAGGCCCATAATGTGATAGGCAACATTAAATCCCTATCAATTTGATTAACATTCACCAACTTTGTTATATTTGCTTTAACATTTTATTGGTTGATTTTGCCTGACCATTTCCTTAAAGATAATAAGTGGTGGATTTATGATGTGTAATCATACATTTTTGCACCAATAATTTGATAGAACTATTTATGAAATGGCTTTTTTAATCACTAACCAAGTGGGTAGGACAACCAAATTGTGTAATAATGTTTTCATAGAGAAACTTCGTAGTGTTCTTGGTTGTATTATCTCATAATGCCTTCACTTCCACCCATTTTTTTGTGTAATTTGTAACAATTATAATATATCAGTTTCCAATATAATGTGCTGGAGGTTTTATTAGTCCCATGTAATCCAACCCCCATTTCATAAATGGTTCAAAAACAAGAATTGGTTGTAGTGGACCCTTGCCACTTTTATACGAAGGTGTTAATCGTTGATAGATATCACAAGATTGGCATAGTTCAGCCATGTCTCGTTGAGTTATCGGCCACTAGTAACCTATTGTTAATATATTTTTAATGGTTGTGTTTATACCATAATGTCCTCCTACGAACCCATCATGAAGTTCAATAAGGACAACATTTACTTTGGTAGGTGAAAAATACTACCGAAAGATGCTCTGGTTTTGATTTGTATAATTTTTCTCCATAAAATATATATGGTCTTGATTTTATGGTGAGACATTTTCACTCTTCTTGGGAAACGTCATCTTCAAAATAACCCTATGTAGATATTTTTAATTGAGTTATACCAATTAGTAGTTAATAAGAAAAGAAGAACATTAGGTAATTGATCCTCCACATCAATAATAGGTTCACCATTTTTTAACACATGATAACTCGTTTGGTACAAAATGCACCTTTCCTAATTTATAAATTACTTTGAAATTAAATTCCTGCAATAATAATAGCCATCATGTTATTCGTTCGGTTACAATTGGTTTATTGACTAAGTAAATCAAGGCTAATGGTCTACAAAAAATGTGAAATTATTTCCCAACAAATAATGACATAATTTCTTAATAGCATAAATCATTGCAAGGGTTTCCTTCTCTGTGGTTGAATAATTCTTTTTAGCTCCAATCGTTATTCGATTAGCATAATAAATTGGTTAATCAATGGTATTGTCAGGCTTTTGAGCTAACATTGCTCCAATAACATAATTTGATGCATCTGTGTGTGAACATGGAATTCTCTTGTCTAGTCAAGAACAATAAATACTAATAATGTAGTCAAGGTTGTTTTCATCCATTAGAATGACTCTTCCCAAGCCTCATACCATTAGTAGTGTGTGTCATTTTTCAAAAGTTTGCACATTGGGGCAACTTTAGTGGCAAAATTTCTGAAATATCGTTGATAAAGACTTGTTGCTCATAAAAATCTTTTCAACTTTATCACACTTGTTAAGGTAGGCATATTTGTGATGATGTTTATTTTTCTAGGTCTACTAGTAGTCCATCTTTATAGACAATGTGTCCTAATAATACTCCCGAATTAACACAAAATGCATATTTTTCTAGATTGAGACTTATGCCATTATTTCTACATTGAATCATACATTTCTTAAGATGATTTAAATGTTTTTCTTTTTGTTAATAGACACTAAAATCATCTAAAAATACTTGCATGAAATCGTTAAGATATTCTTTGAAAATTTGAGTAACTATTTTTTGAAAAGTAATTGAAGTGTTACACAATCCAAATGGCATAATGTTGTAGGCATATGCTCCCCATTTAAAGATAAATTATGTCTTCTTTTTATCAAATGGCATAATGTTGTAGGCATATGCTCCCCATTTAAAGATAAATGATGTCTTATTTTTATCAAATGACATAATGTTGTAGGCATATATGCTCCCCATTTAAAGATAAATGATTTCTTCTTTTTATCGAATGGCATAATGTTGTAGGCATATGCTCCCCATTTAAAGATAAATGATGTCTTCTTTTTATCTTCTTCGACCATTTTCACTTAATTGTAACCATTGTACCCATCCATAAAGGAATACATCTCATGTCTAACCACTATGGGGTAATGGAAATGGATCTTTGTTGGTTTGTGAATTCAGTTTTTGGTAATCGACACAAATGCATAATTTATCGTTTTTCTTCGGTACAATTACCAATGGTGATAACCATTGCGTAGTTTCAATAGGGAAGATAAATTGTGCATCCAATAGTTTATTGAGGTCTTTTCTTATTCTTTGAGCATAATTAGGATTCATTTGGTAAGGTCGTTGTTTAATTGGGCGTGCATTGGCAATCAATTAAATTTTGTGTTCGTAAATTAATCTAGGAAATTTTTTAATTTTTTTATAATTCCATGCAAATGCATCCTTAAACTTTGTTAACAATTGTTAAACCTTTGCTTAGAACTATTTAGATAGGGCAACACTTACAAACATTATGCAAGGTTCTTCATTAGTGCCCAAATTTAATTTTCTCAATTGTTCATCAACAATAAGCGTCCATCCTGTAATTTGTTTGTTTTTAATTATAATATGTGCATATTCATCAAGGATTAATGTTTCTCCAGGTTCATGTTGATGATACTAAGAAAGATAGTTAATATTTTCTTCATGTTGTGCCATTCTTACATATACTTCTGGTAGGAATTTTAATTTTTTTGGATTTATTTTTCCAATAGGCCACTACTTTAATATGACATGGTATAAACATTCTTTGTCTCCATCCATCAATCCCCCTTCCCAATCAAAGGTATCATCTAGATTGTAAGGTCTTTGGGAAGGATGTACCATTACTCATTTCTTGGTACTCAATGTCATTATTTTGGCATCAACTATGATTGTTAAAGTGTTATTACCTTAATTGTGATGAGATTTAGCTTACTTAAGCCATGGTCATCCTAAAAACATTGAATAAACCCCTAGAGTATCTTCCATTTACAACATTGTAACTGAAATTTTGAATGTACATTTTATTAAATCAATTTTTAGGTTGTGTATCAACCCTACTAGTTGTACCTTCCTTTGATTTGCCATTAGTACCATAAATGGTGTTAATTGAGGTTTTTTCAAACCTAATTTCCTCTACAGATGTTCAAAAATAATATTTATTCCAAATCCACCATCCAATAGAACATTCATGATTTCACAGTTTCCAATGGATACTTGTACAATGGGCATAATTTCATTGAAATCATTTTTGTGGTGTATACCATCTCTACACACGTCCAGTACATGTTCCTCTTGCATCCTTAAGAAAAATTTTGTTAATGTTTTTCATAATTGGGGGAAAATCTTCATCAATTGTCCCAATTTAACCTCCATTTTCATATTTAAAATTTGATCATCCAACATTCCTTCTAAATTCCCTTTAGGAATACTTAAGCTTTCTTTAATGCCAACTTGTCATTCGTTAATCTTAGTTGTTTTTATTCATGTATCATGACATGATTCTCTTTACTATCCTCATGGTAGGGTAGAACTTCCCAATCTTATTTTGGTCTAACTATTAAATTTTGAATATCCTTTGAAGTATCTAGATGTAGTGCTACTAGAACAACCATCTCAGCTTGTATTCGTTATATTTCACCTACCAATTCTTGATGTATTGCCTTCCCTCGGTCCCACTTCATCCTTTTCCTTTTTGTGGGATTATTTTTACTGATGATATTTTCTTCCTAAGGTTCCTTTAATCATTGACTTCAAGTGGTTACAAATGTTTTTATAATGGGTATACACTGCTCCACAATACCAACATTGACCCCAACCTTGGGTCAAGAATTCCTATTCTCATGTTTTAAATGTTGTTTCCATAGTGGACAATCATTCCTTTGATGTCTTTTTTTTTGACAACAAAAACACTTCATATCGCTTCGTTGCCAATTTCCACTATTTCAATTATAAGTATTTCAGTTAGATTAGCCATCACGATCTTGTCGATACCTTCAACTATTTTTCCATCCTTGATTCCTTCCTTGTCGGTTATCTCGCAATCCTTGGCTTTCCTTTTTTTGATTATTGGACATGTGCAGAGTTGGTATACACCACAACTTTGGTCCACAACCAAACCTGATAGGTCCTATTAAATATCACCCTGCCGAATATTAGGAAGGTGTTTACTTTAGTTCGGTAGACATACTGCCTTGCTTTGGTAGCGTCCTTACCAAAACTTCTACAACTACACACTACTTGCTATTAAGTAAGTGTTATATTCCTAACAATAAGCATATTAAACACATTATAAAATACATGACACCTTTGCATACATAGCTTTGCATGAGGTTGGATTGTTTTTGAAACATATTTTGATTTTTTTTTTGGGATTTTTTTCTAAGGTACCTTTGACGATGTTTTATTTTATTACTTTTTAAATATAATTAATTGAGTAGGTACATAATTTAGTTACGAATTTTGAAAGTTCAAAAACATGAATCATGAAAGGGCCATGACAATTAGGAATATAAATTTGTATCAATTTTCACCTTTTATCATAATAAAAATTTAAGGTAATATATTTGTGCATGTAATGGATAAACATGAAGGAAAAAAAAAATCTCTAGTTGTGAAATGTTTTTATTAAAAAGGCCCAAGAATATTATTTAAAATTTTTTGGTTCCTTTACCATTCCTTGAAGTGATTCTTAGTGGTACCACCCAATGATGTTTTTGCTTGTGTGTGTTTTTTAATTAAAACACCACTATTAGACTTGAAATGAAATTGGGAATGTGACGTATTCCTTCAATGTTATGGTTTGTAAGGGGTTTAATTCTTAAGCTTATATAATTTCAACTCCTTTTCATTAGTGTTAAAGCCTTGATGTTCATTAGAACTATTGGTTTTTTCTTGCCAAATCCTACACAATGTTCTTACATTTAAACAAATCCTCCTTATTACCCCATCAACAAGAAAAGAACTTCACACCATCACAACAATTTTAATCTATGGACTTTGCATACCCATAATCATCCTCCCCATATTGTTTTTCTAATCAACAAAATGAAGGTTTACAAAGTTAGATGTTCCAACAAAAGCTTTGAAGAGGGTTTAGAAAAAGAATATCCTCAAAACTATAATACCACCATTGTTATTCTACCTTTCTTCCAACTCCACCTTGCATTCCTAGAGTTTCAGCCTAGTCCACCAAACCTTCCTTCTAGAAGCTCCCTTGTTTTAGTCATTCAAAATGATTAAGTATAGGAGAAGGTTTTGCGCCTAGTACCTTTTGCATTTGAGGGCCCACCCGAGGTTAATAGGCTATAAAGTCCTTCTAACTTTTTCCCTCCCTTATTTTTGCTTTCTTTCCGCCATCTTTCTATCTTTTTCTCTTTTTATGTCCTTACCGTTATTAGTATGTGGATCTTCCAAAGACAATGATCATGATTATTACATATAGAAAATATAGGTTTTTTAATTGATTTTAAAAAAATTCCTTGGTAACCAAAATGGTGATCAAACATAGGAAAAAAGTAGAAAACCTTGTATGGTCTTTGAAATTATTAACCAAATACGGCTATACACCAAAATAATTTTAAAAATGAATATAATGATGTTTAATAATTTTTATTTTGTTTCCTTTATTTAAGTACTAATGTAAATTGGTTTTTCCAAGCATTGTTATTACATAGACAAAAAGTATATATATTCTAAATTAAATTTTTTAGCCAAATAGGCTATAAACCAAATTAATTGAAAAGGTTTTTTTTTTTTTTTTGGTAATTATATATTTTTTGCCTGATTTTAGTCCTTCTTTAAAGTAGATCTTCCAAGGACTATGATTACAATTACATAGACATAAAGTAGTTTTTTTAAAAAATTTAAAAAATTAATTTTTTTTAATTTTAAATTTAAATTTAATTTGTTTCATAACCAAATTGGCGATCAAGCGTAGGAAGAAGTAAAAGAATTGGCAATGGTCTTTAATATGCATAGCCAAATATGGCTATAAACCAAAATAAAAAATTATTTAGTTCATTTAGGAATTGCCATTTTTTAAATTATTTATTTTGCCAAAAAAATAATTTTGCCAAAATTTTATTTTTCATTCCCCCCCACTTCTTTTTTTTCTTCTCCTTTCCCTCTTTCTCTTATCATTTCCTTTGCAAGGTACAATACATGTTGTATTGCACCTTCTAAAATTTGAAAGGAATAGTGACAAATTTGGCCTAGTGAGTGACCTAAAAATACACTACAAAACAATTAGTAGGTCTTTACAAAAGTTTTAAAAAAAAATCATAACCTAACACATTTTTCTTATTTATTTCCTAATTTATATATATGTTTTCTGCCTTTTCAAATTGTCCCATGGAAATAATTTTCATTCCTACCACTTTTCAAAATTACTACCATACTTTTCATGACTTCCTTCCCACTCTTTTTATGGAAGTATTTTTTTGAAAAAACTACCCCTTTATGTTTGTAACCTTATCAATAATTAATTTAAATTTTGTAATCATTACCTTACCATTAACACTAATCATTATGAGTTAGTTGATTATGAAGATCGAATTGGTCTAGTGCTAAGGTAGAACAACCCATGAGTGATCACTTAAGCGCTCAAGGCAAGTTGGATCCAAGGGGAAGGCTTTATTATTTTTGGTGTCTAAACAAAACTTGAACCTCCCCTATTGGTACATATGGTGTACTAAAAATCATAAAAAATGGATTATAATTGAGAAAGTTACGGCCTCCCAAAGTAGAGGGGTCAATAATTCAAAAAAAAAATCACCAAACATTACAAAGCCCTTTCCAATCACCCAAAAAATTCCTTGTATGTTGTTTTGTTGCTTTAGAATTGAAAGATGATTTGTAGAATTGAAGGTGGTGTTCTTATAACACTTTAAATCATTTAGAATGAACAATAAATGAAAATGTTAGAAGCTTTGAAAGTAGGTGGGGTCCAAAGAGAAGAAAATGAAAAAAAAAAAGGTTTTGTGAGGTGGAAAGTTTATTTTTCTTCTTGTTATTTTCTCATTACTCATTTTCATTTGCACTTCAAAGAATTCTAAAGCTTGAGGTAGCGCTCCCATAACATTTTAAATCACTCAAAATGAAGCATAGATGATGAAGATTTAAAGAAGCGATTGGTGATAGGATAGTGATTAGTGATGGGTAGTTCTACCTTAATACCTTATCAACATTCCCAATAGTCCTAATTGTGTTGACAATGGATGGAAGTCCCAAAGTTTGTATCCCAATCTTCAATATTGGTTCATCCTTGTTTGAAAGGTTTTTTGTTAAAATATTCCATGGTTCATATCTAAGGTTGATGTATATATGTGTGCATTATATCCATTGTCAATATACATATTCTTTAATCCAAATACCCATGTTTAATAATTTCCTTCCATCATTTTGAATCTCTCATCAACAGAATGACATTGTCCTTTCCAAAGCTGGGGTTCGCAAATTGCACCTTGGCTGATGCTATCATAGTTGATCTAACATGCACACATTTATTTCCTTTATCATGTTTTAGACAAAGATTCATTGCTTGAAAAGTGACACAAGCAAAAGAATGGAACTATCACAATTGGCACCCTAAAAATTAATTCTTCCTTTTACCAATCAAGATTTTCAAATGCTAGCATAAACAAGTGAATGTCTTATTAGATAATTGCACCACCACAACCTAAGGCATAAAACGGCCTAATAGTCCTTCACTTTCCATCTTAGTTATTTTCATTCACCAACAAGTTTCTATCACATCTTAAAAGATGCAAGCATCTTTCATTTTAAGTTGAAAAATACCAATGGGTTTAACCTCCTCTCAACTTCCCCTACCAAACTCACCTTCCATTCCCACTTCTAACTTGTAAACAATTGCCATGTAGAACTAAGTTAGGATCTAAGTTATCAATTTTTAGTCTTGACACTTAATTTTAGCAATTCAACTTGGACTTAAGTCTTTTTTTGTACTTTCACTTCCTCTCCGAATTGGTGGGCTTTTGTTAATAAAGTTACACATGGTTTCATCATAATTTCATCTTCACAAGTGGATAATTGACCATCCTTGCATTGTATTTGTCAACTTTTTTTTTACAATTAAAATGTCAATGTTCACGTTTGATGCAATGTTTTTTTGGTAAAATCTTTCCAATTCATGAATTCGAAGATAAAAATTGTGAAAATAAAATACCTTTGAGAGTTTTTAATCATCAAATTATGAAAAGATAATACGCATAAATTACCAAATGTATATATGAAGTTTTTATTGGTTGTCAAAATTTTTATTATAGGTGACTACATCCTAGCAAGTAAACTAAAGTAAGTTAGCTTGGAACCAACTCCAATGTGAACATGGTTTCAATTATTTAAACTTTTCTATGGGATACAAATCCTTGAGTTGGGTGACTCAATCCAATTTTTTGGATTCAAAATACTATTCACCTACAACAAACAAGAGTCCATTGTACAACCATTATTGTGAAACAAACATGAACTTGCATAACACAATTGCAAAACAACCACAACAACACAAGAAAAGTGTGATGTGTTGTTTAGGATGTTTTTGTGTCATTTGTTTTATGGGTGTGTGAACAATAAAAGTGTAAGTGTTGACATGATAATGCATGATATGGTAGCCAAAAGTATAAAAGGATGTTTAATTTTCTTAATCTTTCAAATTTGGTTTGTAATCAAATTTAATTAAATCTTTTTTGTGTCTCATTTTGACTATACCATAAAATTGAAAAATAGAGCATTGATTTGATGAGGCATGCTCCTAGTTAGAGAGGTACATTTAAATTTTTTTAGGGTCTCTTTGTCTAGACCAATGTTGGGTAATTATCAAAATTCAATCGAAAACTAGCCTAATTTTCAAACTAGTTTTCACCATGAAAACCTAGATTGAAAGTTGCCCCCTTGGTTCTCACTAGAGTGAAAACTACCCTTTAAAAGAAAAAATCAAAAATTTGAAAACCATACAAGAGAAGAAAAAAAAACCCAAAGTTGATTGTCAATTATAGGGGTCTAGGGTTAGGGGGGTAGTTTAAAGATAGGTAGTAAATTCACATGTATTAGTTGTGAGTGCATTTTAATGTGGGTGCATCCCAAAGATCAAAAGTTTTTTCTTCACAAGTTATTTTGATTGGCATTGTTTTTAATGTTCCCATATAAAAGATTTTACTACCAAAATAGTAATCTAGGAAGGGCTCTCCCTTTGCTTCAAGTCGAGACTTTTGGGCAAAGAATATAGGACAAACTATGATGCTTTCGGGCAATATCTTAAATGAAAATTATTGAATACACACTGCCCACCTCTTTGTTTGAGTAGAATAAAATTAATAATTGATTTCTAAAATCCACTGAAAATAATCAATTGTTGTTACTTTTGTGAGAACCAATAAATTTGAAAACCAATTAAAATTTTGATACATTAGTTGATTCAATCACAAAACTTGTATTTTTTGTTTTAAAAAAAAAGAATGGAGCTGGTTTTTACAACAATATGAGAGTTGGTTCAACAATAGTTCTCCCAATATATATATATACACACACACATAAATATATGTATGAAAATCACCCAACATTGATCTAGACTTTAGACCCCACCATGGACACAAAAAGGTGAAGATTGGGCTAAATGAGAAAAAAACCCATGTAAATAAAAATCAAGGATGGGAACCCATTCATCAAAAGTACAAGGCAAAAGAGAACACAAGTAGACACAACCCAAAGAAAAAACAAAAGTGAACAATCAACAAAAATAAAATAAAATAAAGACTCTATGCAAAAAGGACTCATAATTACGAAATGACAATCAATGATAACAAAGAAAACCTAAGATGAAAAAGTTGTCATTTATCACAAATCAACTAGTGATAGAGGTGCATTGGCTCTGATGTGTGAAAGAGATGAGGAACCCCAACCAAGTGCAGCAGCCCACTGAAATGTGAAAGAGATGAGGAACCCCAACCAAGTGCAGCAGCCCACTGAAATGTGAAAGAGATGAGGAACCCCAACCAAGTGCAGCAGCCCACTGAAAAATCATTATGACTTGTGCACGTTGCAAGGCTATGGACACGCAGTGTCTATAATAAGAAACAAGCATCGAGGGAACTAAATGGGTATTTTCTTGATCTGACCATAAGAAACCCTAAAGACAGGTGGGTGTACCCACCGAACTGGGATCATTGCCATTTAATGTCCAGAAAAGACTGAGTTGCATATATGTGTTGTACCAACTGAGCATTGTAAAGGGCCTTACATTATCCTGTTCCCATGTAGACCACGTTTGCAAACATGAGACAAGTAGTGAATGAGTCATGACTGCACAAAAAAGGATAGTTTGATGAGCAGCAGATGCCATTGAGAATTCCTTCCCACTCACAAGCACCTAATGTCCTTTGGTTGCTTCTTGGGTGAACCAGCATCCAGAAGCCTACCTGGTGAAAACCTTTAAATTCTTTTCTTTCCTTTTTTTAAAAAAAACATCTTAAAGTAAAGCCCTTCTAGTAATTTTTTGGGTGTAAATGGTGGCACCCTTATTTTGGAGTAAGGGTTCTTCCACCCATATGGAAGGCATTAGGTATCAACTATTAACCTAAAACATTAGGTGAGTTCAAATTTAACAGTTCCTCAGGTTAAATGTAGCCACCACTATGAGGCCTCACTCAAGAAGATGAAGGTAGCAAATGCAGGCCTTGGGTGAACCAGCCCCACACACTGGTACTACCATGGTTAAAATTGTGTATTATTTTTTAGGTTGCTTCTAACCATGGTAAATATCCCACCCTTAGAGTAAAACAAGGTCTCTGAGTCCAAATTTAACATTTTCTGGGTTGAATATGGCCACTAAAGGGCCTAATTCAAGAAGGTGAAGGTACCAGTGTGGGTGTGCTGGTTCACCCAGGCCCCAAATGTGGGTGCTCTGGCCATATTTCATTCCATGCTCAAGGAACGTTTGCTGACTTGGCATCTTTTTACTGGCACTGATTTTGGTCGTTACAGCTCTTTGCAAGTAGGTAGGTCATTAGGTTAAAATAGCTAAAGAGACAACTTACAAGTTGCAACCTTGACTTCATCCCCTTGCGATACCTTAAGCAGTTCCTAAGGACCTCTTCAAAATAGGTAGGTCAGTAGCTAGAAATAGCTATGGAGATAAGTTGCAACAATCTTTGTGCAAATGAATGTGTAAATGGCAGTGTGCATTCATCAACATTTACACTTACACCAAGGTAATGTAAATCATTCTCCCATACACAAGCGGCAAGCCAGTGTAAACTTGGGCTCTTCTAAGATTGTGCAAATCATTAGTAATACCCTAGACTCTAGTACCTTGGCCAATTTGACACTAATTCTATCGTATTCAGAAATATTGAAAATTTCAAAATTCTTCCAAATCAAAAAATATTGTGAAGGAAAATAGTGAATATTTCAAAATATTTCATTTGTTGAAATGAAAATTTCAAAAATAAATTAATTATTCAACGAACATGTGTTGAAATGGCCAAGGTACTATGGTATTTGGATTCAACCTCGATATTCACATTGACTTTTTGTAATGTGTCAATTCATTTTCCATCACAAATGTATGTTCCATTTTGAAAATCATTGTGTGTTCTTCATTCTTAAAATGTAGTTGCAAAAATTGTGGCAAAGCTATGGCCACAACATAAAAAAACCTATGCCTACAAATTTTGCAAACTATTATTGTTTCTTATTTTATGTACTTCCCTGATTTTATTCCACCATTAGGATAAACCGGCCCATCACTAATCACCTGCCTATGACTAAACGCTTTGGCAGATCTTTCTTAATTCTTCTCCATTTTGAGTGATTTGAAATGTTATAGGAGTGTCTTCTCAAGCTCTACAAATCATCTTGGAAACCCAAAGCCAAGGAACCAGCTCAAAAAGAGTCTTAAGAAAAATACAATTTTTTTCCGTTTTTTTTCATTTTGAACTCTCCTACTTTCAAACCTTTTCAAAACTTTTTTATTTCTTATTCATTTTAAATGATTTTAGATGTTATAGGAGCATCACCTAAAGTTCTACAAATCACCTTGGAACTCTAATAGCAAAGAATTTTTTTGAGTGTTCAGGAACCTTTTTGGGTGTTCAGGAACCAGCCTTTTATACATTTAGTGTTCTTTTTTTTTGAGTTCTTGACTCTCTCTATTTTGGGGTGCCATAACTTTCTCAATTCTCTTCTGTTTTTTATGATTTTTAGTGCACCAGATTGGGCACCGGAATCAACAAAGCCCTCCCCTTGTATCTGGCCTGCCCTGAGCACTCAAGTGTTCGGTCACCAGCCAGTTACCCTACACTGTGCATATATGCCTTTTACACTTATATTTTAATAATTTTACATTGCATCAAAATGGCTTTAAATTCTCTTACCCTTTCATGTCTAATGGTATACACTTTATGCTACATGGGGTGGGACTTTATAGACATAAGATGAAAGCAATGATGAAGCCACCTAAATCAGGAACCAATCTTCTCTTGATATAGAAGCCAAAACAAAAAGCTTTTTTTTTGCTCGTGTATTGAACTTCAGATGGAGTCTACTCTTTGAACAGCATTTGTACCAAAACAGGTATCTGAGTTGTCTACCCAACTCCATTGCACACAATCACCAGCCTCATTACCACAAGAGACTTAATTTACTGCTTATGTAATCTTGTGCTTATGCAGGCAAACTAAATGAATCAAAGAAGCAAATATGTCCTTTGGATGCATCATCCACTCTATTGTACAGGTACTGGAAACTTTAACAAGCACTGACCTGCTGAGGGGACGAGCTTACAATACTAAGAGACCCATCATGGAGTGCATCCGGTCCACATGGAAGGCCCTTTGGCACCATCACATGCCGCTTCTCCTCCTCTCTCTTGGAGATGTCCAGAGTAAGTTTACATTTATCAAAATTCAATTTCACTGGTTCACAAGGCAAAGCTTCCACTGCCACTTGGGGTGCTGTAGTACTCTCTGTTGTCACTCTCAATTTTGCATCCTCAAGAAGACAGATCTTCTCAGCACGGGCACCAATTGCTTGACCAAGAATAGCAGAACCAATTGTGAAGGCAACTGCATACTTGGGCATAACAACTGCCTTGCGTAACATTGCAATAAATGGAATAGTAGCATGCACCGCAAGAAACCACTGAGGGGAAAATTTCTTTGTATGCTCCCTCCATACCCCCAATGGAACATTTAAAGCCATTCCTAGGAGGCCAATTGCAAGCACCTTTGTTGGCAATGCTTGAGGCCTCAATGCTTTCACTGCTGATGTTTTGGCCAGAGCTGCCCGTGCTGCTACAATAGCTGGAGGACATCTATACTTCATTCCAGCAGGAAGCTGCATCATCTTTGAAACCAATGGCAATACTCCACTTACTGCCCGGAATGACTTTGCAATTGGACAGTTGCCTGTGGCTAACCAATCAGACCCCATTGCATCATGACCACCAGATCCCTGTTGCAAATATAGAGGATATATTATGAAGTGACATATGTACATCAGTTCCTCAATATTAAAAGATATACTATATGCATGAAATTGCTGAGAAATATCTGCAACAACAATTTGAAGGTAACACAACTATGCGTGCAGCCATAACCTTACGAGAGTCCTTGCTCATAAAGTGTCAGACCATCACCTTCTTCATCATAAATAGCAGTCACAATGAGCTGCAATGACTATCCACTGACTTCATCAGCTCCCAACCATTGGGTGTAGATAAGTATGTAATAATACACTCAAAATCTGAGCAAACTATTTCTACAAAAATCTGTGTCCTGAGTTTTCTGTTGCATTTGTGGAAGCAACAGAAAGACTCAGTCATGATGTCAGCAAGCAATCAAGAGACATAGTGAATCAAAAATATGCACCAGCTTAAGAACCCATTGACACCACCATAAGGAACAAGAAAAAGCATTGTCCACAAACTCTGACATCTCATCAAAAGAAAAGAAGACTTCAGATTTTATGATTGGTATATGAGGTGTTTTGGAAGCGGCAGCAAGAACAGCTTACATTAGGGTCAGATTTTGTATTTTTCTCAATCTCTGGCTCAGTTTTCTTTGACTTCCTTTTGTTTGACTTCCCTGCCTTCTTCTGCCTTGCCATGAAGCCATCAAAGCTGAAGGGACCAAAAGCTCCAAATGATGAGAGGCTGATTGTTGCTGCAGATGCTGACAAGGGGTGGAACCCTAAAGTTGGTACCTCTGTTGCAGGCTGTGGCTGCTGGATTTCTGAAGTTTGTTTCTCTGCTAATGGAACCACGCCATCTCGTCCATGGAAAAGACGAAATGCATTCTCAAACCCTGGACCATCCTCAAAGATCGGACCACGCACAGCTCTTGTCTGCAACCAGAAAAGACAAAAGGAGAGAGGATTAGAGATTTGAAAAAAAAACAAAAGAAAAGAAGAGCAGAACAACTTGTGGAGAAAAAAAAATTCTTTGAATGAAAAGCAGCTACACGACACTGAACTACTATTATCAACAATATGCGAACATGGTTTGAAATTGCTGCAGCAGCAGGCAGAAGATGGAATGAAACGTGAAGGTGAAGAAGAAGAAGAAAAAAAAACTCACAGGAGCAGGAGTAGGGAACTTGAAAGACGAAAAGGAGAAGCTCGTTGCTACTCCAATGTTCCTAAGGAATGGACATAGCTCCACTCCTTCACTGATCCTGTCGTCGTAGCAAGTGGCGTCAAAGCTCATTCCTCTGAACCCTGAAGACGACGACATCTCTGCTGCCTTGTTTTCTTCCGACGCGATCCTCGCAAAATCACCCGAATCTCTTCTACAAGGGAGTGAGAGTTTCTGACTGAGTCCTTTCCCTACGCAGTTGGCCGTGTATCAACAACGATAATCCTTTTTCCGACCTCTGCAACAAATGCCGTAGCAAAAGCTGCAGCTCCTGTGATATCCGCTAACAACCTAACGCGCCAATGCCCTACTCCTTTTGACTCAAAGATCCACACCCCCCCCCCCCCCCCCCCCCCCCCCCCCCCCCCCCCCCACCCACCTCCCCTCTTTTTCTTTCTCGTCTCAAAACACACAACCCCCCTCATTTCCTTACCCACCCACAACCAAAAC
>Ga0116227_10000348_pt1 | contig 87103 bp, 59 predicted proteins | sample S1TSphgellanicum_FD_89693 | JGI IMG/M metagenome (GOLD analysis project Ga0116227, IMG submission 89693) | Host-associated microbial communities from peat moss isolated from Minnesota, USA - S1T2_Fb - Sphagnum magellanicum MG | ecosystem: Host-associated > Plants > Peat moss > Unclassified... | reverse complement strand
TTAAATCATCCTTTATTTATGAACATATATTTAATTATTATTCATTTAATCCTTATATTTTAGTCTTGTTATAATATTAAACTCTCTCTTAATATATATATTTTATTAATATATATATATATATATATATATATATATATATATATATATATATAATTTTTTAATTTTAATATAAAATATTTGATAACTATAGTCAAATGTTTAAAAAATAACATGTCAAATAATTATGCTTATTAAAATAAAATAATTACAAGGTGGTTTTGTAATTTTCAAACACATGGTGTCAAACTTATTAACTTGTGATGAAGTTTTGTTATTGGAAATTCAATAAATCAATTTTAAATCATATATATTTTGTAAAACTAAATTAGAAAATTTGTTCAATAACACATCCCACATTATTTCAACTTGAAAGCATAAACATTATTCACGACCCAAAGTGATCTATTGTTTCCCTTACATGATGTAATGTGATACCCAAAATGAAATAATACATTAATCACCTTGTAATGACAAATTCAAGATTTAAAACCTATTTCAAACTTTTCCTTTTAAGGTAACAAATCCTCATGTAGGAAATGATTATAGAAGTACATAGAGAATGTGATAAGGAAATGTGTGTGTGTGTGTGTGTGTGTGTGTGGATCGATTATGACAAGTTTGGATAAGGTGCAAACTCCATCTTTGAAAAGGATGGCATCAACTTGTAAACAAAAGAAGTTGAACATGGCTAAAGAAACTATAAACTACACCTTACTTGAATAGTGGATTATGTTTCTCACATTTCCTACACAAGGGCACACACTTCTACACATTTCATCCCAGCCTCTCACATTATATCCATTTTTTCATATTTATGGATGGGATGGGGAAACAAGAAATGTTTTATGTCGGATGTGATAAACATTTGTTTCTTGAAGTCCACGGACTTATTTTACATAACACCTTAGAATTTTTTTATTCAAACAATTAAATATATATTTTTCCCTACATAATATTACACATGAAAGTATTTTGCATAATATCAACATATTTTACATGAATGAACGTGCATGTGTTGCTCTTGTTGGTAGAACTTGCAAAGGTGACAAAAGTAGGCACCGATGTTCTTTTACTAACGAGGGGACCATGGAACTAAATTGTGGCTTTGAAGTTCATGGGCTTGCCCTACTATGTGCCTCCAAGATCAATTGGAGTCATAATATGTCCCTCCATCCATTCTCTAATATAACACTTTTAAATAATTACTAAATTCAAAACAAGTAATCCACTATTCAAATAAAGGTGTGATTTATGCTTACATAGTATTGACAATGGCCCATTGAAATTTAAAATCGTTCATTGGTCCATAATGCATTAACTACCAACTTTTGTTGTAGCATGATTTTAGTATTATGGTAGGCCATGAACCCCTTCCTTGACATGTACTACCCTAATTGATGAATTTATTTCTTAACATATTTGAGCTTTACACTACTGCACACTACCAATGATGATCAACTATTTAATTTTTTTCTTATGTTTTCATATGGTTTTTAATAATTCATCATTATTTATGTCAATGTCAAATTTTTAATTAATATACATTTCATGGACATGAAAAGACATGTTAATTTGTTTTTTCATATCAATGTTGGTGGATAGGGGAAAATAATGAAATAATTATAAAATGGAAGTGGTTATTAAGAAAGGTGGGAAATAGTGATTAAAAAAGTAAATAGGGAAAACATAGTTATTTTTTAAAACAATGAAGTAGTTCTCCTTGAAAATGAAGTAGTTATTTTTGAAATTGTCTTTGGAATAATCCATGGATTTTGAAAAATCCCCCATATATCAGTTTTGATTATTCATTCCTAAAATTAAATAATAGAATTATCCATAAAATAAGGAAAAAACAACACTAGAACTATGAGTTTGGTCATAAACAAGGTGATATTTTTTGAAACTTGCCAAAAAAGTGCATTAGCATTTAAGGGGGAGGGTCAAACTTAGAAAACCATCAATCTTGGTGGAAAACTAAGTTCCACCCTATCTCTTTTTTATCCTGAACACCTCCATTATTGTTACAAATACTTTCATTGCTCTTGCTTATATAATTACTATAATTCTTCTCAAACCTAGTGCACTAAATGTTGAGTTTCAACATTTCATACCCATATTAATAAAATTTTCCTTAGTTTATAGACACCACTAATAGAGGGGTTAAGGGGTGAAAGGAGGCCCAAAAATAGGGTGAAGAAAGGTGAATTGAGAGATTTTTCTAACGCGCCCTAGGGGTTCAATTTTGCTTCCTAGTTTGTCATTCGGGCAAGGCCAAAGTCTGTTAATAAATGAATTAGGAGATCAAATTTTGTAACATAAAGCCCTATAGGTTCATGGCAAAACTAGAAGATAAAATTCTTTAATGTAAGGGCTTGTAAATAGGTTGCAAACTAATACATGTGTAAGGTAAAAAATCTTTTGAGTTTCATAAGTTTGAGCCCTAAATGTGAAAGATGGTGGATATATTATGGAGTTTGTTTTGTTAATCTTGGGTATGATGTTTTGCAATTGGAAATTGAACTTTATTTGATTGAGTCATTAATTGCATATGCTTTTTGAATTGTACAATGGATCAAATTGTGACAACAAATCCAAAAAAATGATGAAAGATTGCAAGGAATTGAAAAGATGATAAAAAAAGGTTTGTCATGATTCTTTCTCAATACAAATATTCATGTCTTGTGGCTATTTTTTGTAGTGATCATTATGAGTTATTAACATTTTTTAATCTCATAAGAATTTTATTTCTTATTTTGATTGTTGTATAATATTATAAGGTGCTTAGCAAAAGTATCATTGGGAGGTACCACTAGGAGTGTCACACTTTCATTTCATTACACACATTGAAATTTAAAGAAATATAGGAAGCTTTTAAATTAAAAATTTCACTAAAATATTTTTGTAAATACATTTACCAAGTTGAATAGACTTTGAAACTTTAATGAGATAAAAAATATTCTATATTTTGATGTTTAAGTAATCATCGTATTTTCCTTGAATTTTTTGGTGAGGAACACAAGTTTGACTTTAGCAAGTAAATAGCAACTACATAGATGCAATCATGTTAATATGTATCAAAACAATTGGAACCATTATTTTTTATTTCATAGTTGAAAGTGATAATTTAAGTTGGTGTTGAAATTTTCAGATTTAGTTACATAATAACATTGACAATGTCTCATGGGAATATGTGAATAAATTTGAAATCAATTTAATGAATAAAAAAACACTTAAAAGTAGTTGTAACCAGTGCTTTTGCTATTTAAAGGACATGTAAAAAAAACTAAAAAGAGTTGAAAATTACAAAATTTTGGAACTTTTTTAATATAATCCTTAACATAATAGTAGAAAGATTTTTGAAAAATGATTAAATTTTTAAAGAAAAGAAACAAAAAATAAGTAGTCACCTAAAGTGGTGCCTCTAGCTCATTATATTGTGCTTGAACCCACATAAAAACAAACCATTAGAGGAATTAAAAACCTCAAGTAAAAGGAAAAGAATGGGAGGACACATAGCACTTAGTACTTGGATGTTATAGAGAATAACTTTGTGGAAACCAAAAGCAACCAAGCAAAACTTGGAGAACATGTAATGCAAGTGTAGAATAAATTTAGAGCAAATGGAACAATGTGTGTGATGAAAGCTCATGTAGAAATAATAGAATGACAAAAAGGTGAAAGCTTTAATGGATAACACACTACAAGAAATCGTGTTTGCAAAAACTTCATTACCTTGTAACTAGGTGTTTGGTGCAACTAATGTGCAACTATGTCACATTTATTCCTTGGAAATACAAGACATTTCAAAATAAAATGTCACATTAGAAGTTCACAGGTTCTATGATATCCACATATTAGTTACAAAATGGACCCTTTACAATTTGAATATGCCCCATATATTATATGATTATGGTTAACATATTTTGAATTTGTGTTCAAGTTGCACAAGAGGAGTTGAAAGCAACTACCCTTTTATTAACATATAGTCAAGTGACACATATTATCATGCCACATTATGCATTACTAGCATGGCAATTGATAGTTGACACCATGGCAATGATTTGTTAGTTCCAACTTTTTGCAACTAGTCATCAACTATGTTGTTCTTTATGATACAACTAGTTATGAAACTAGGTTATCACCATATGAAGATTATTAAATTTCACTAATGTGTTTGTAATTCAATTAATATGATATGATTAGCTATCAATTTTGTTGCAGCTTATACTAAATATCACATCAAACTATATAATTAATTGAAAGTTTAGTTTTGAAGTGAGATTGAAACAACAATACATTGTTCTACCAATGCCATTATCTTGTACATGTAAGTCTTTTTGTTTGTTTGTGTTTTTATTGATTGAAACCATCAAAATCTTATTTTTGATGATTGTGTGAAATTATAATTGTTTATGGGTGTAATAAGTAGAAATATTCAAGTTCAACACCCATGTTGTTTTGTGCATTTACAATATCATTCGTTGTTCTTGTGCATCAAAACATTACATTGTTAGGTTGTTAGTTTTTATGCAATTAAAATGAATTATTGATTACTAACTTTGATGGTGCAAGTCCTAAACATCCTAACTTTCTTATTAAGACAGTGAATGTGAAGGTAAATTTACATTTACATGTGAGAAAATTCAAAACCAATGTGTTGCAATTTTGTTTGTAAATATAAAACTTGCAGTCAATAATAGGAGCCAAAATAGTTATAACAAATGTTTAATTTTTAATGTTTTTGTGTCAAAAATTGTATAGCTTATGTTATAAGTGATTTAAAAACACTCATGAAAATGTTTCTAATATGTTATGAAAACATGTGGTTTGATTTGGAATGAATATAATAAGTATGAAATACTTTAACACCTTTATTAATCATTGTAACTAGTGCTTTAAAAACAATGTAAGGACTTCTATTTTTGGGGATCCCTTAAAACATGACATATTTTGGGGGAGACTTTGTTAACATATTTTTACATCATACTATAAGGTAACATCTTGTAAGGTCAAAATATTTTTTTGATGATTTTTTCAATCTACAATTGGGGATATCATGAAAATATTCCAAAAAAGGCACTTTCACCCAAGGGTGCAAGGTTGGTTCATGTTAACATGGAAACACCCTATGACATGTGTTGTTTATATTACATTTCAACGATAAGCTATTGATGACATTGTATGTACATTGCTTGTTAGTTACACTATAGTTGTAAAAGACTTTTATTTAGATTAATAATCTGAACATATTATTATGAGGCTATTCTTATATTGCAAATGTGCCTACATCATTTCACATTTGAAAATTATTAAATCATAAGCCAACTTTTGAATAAATACAAAGTGGACCTTTCAACATTATATCTAAAAATAAATATTAAATAATAAATATTTGATAGCAATAGTTTTAACATATTTTTAACTTAACATTAAAGACGTAAATAAAGTACATATCATTAGAAAGGACCAGGGATAACAAAAAATGTTCATATGAGTATTGTATTTTCCAACATTGAATATTGATACATATAATTGTATTATTAGAGCAAGATGTTTATCATTATTTATGCAATGGATTTATGTAATGTGTTTCATGATGCAAAATTATTGTCCATTCTAATAGGCATGAAATAATTTCATCAACAAATTGATAAGTTTCAATTTAGAATTACACTAATTGAATTCAAGTTGTAACATAGTACCATTAGCAAAATCCATTAGTTGCAAAATAATAACTTGATAATGCATTAGTTGTAATAAACATCAATAGATTTCATTTGTCAATGGATGAATGAAAACCCATGCAAGTAGGAAGTTTGTCCATTGGCATTTGCATGAGAAATTGACATGGATATAAAGTTACAAAGTAATTATAAGTTAGTTGCAAATGACATAAATGAACTTTATTCATTGATGGATGAATGAAAATATTCCATTTGTTTACATGCATTTTTGTGGGAAATTGATGCAGATAACTAGTTGCAAAGTAGTTGCACAAAGCTGCATTTATTTTTCATAATATATGTTTACATATAAAATTTGAGTATTTTTAATGCAAATGTTGTGACTTGTCTGATAGCACTAATAACACTATAGAAATACCATGAGTTGTAAGTGATTGCTACAACTCTGAATCTAGTTACAAGACCAATTGCAAAATCCCCATTTTTTTCATAGTAAAAAAAAAACAATAAGGGAAAAACCATAAACCTTAGAGACCCACGACCACACAACAAAAAGAATTTTAGGTTGATCATGGGTAAGGTTCATCCTATGAAAACAATCGGATCCCAATTTTAGATCAATATTTAGTTTTCAAGTTCATAAAATATTTAGGTTCGGTTTTTTAATTAAATTTAACAAAGGAAAGTAGGTTTTGATCAAGTTCCCAATAATTAAAATTGGAATTGCCAATTTTCACATTCCCACACAAGCATTTGCACAACATCGGTATCAACCCATGAATTTGATGTTGCAAGACTGCTATCCTTGGATGCCTCCTTGAACCTACTTCAAACCTTAAACCACCATAAAAGCTTATAAAGGAATGCGTGAAACCATTGTTTAAGGTTTCAAATTTGTTTGTTTTACTAGGAAGGTAGGTAGTAAATACCCATGCCTTCATCTTCATACCTAGGTTTTATAGCCCAATAAGGGTATGTTCATATACCTAACTTTGGGAAATTGAACATAAATGGTTTGTTGAATTTTTTTACATATTGGAAAATTGACCATTTACCTATCAAAAAAAATTCATATCTTACAAAGCCTAAAGAACATTTGCATCAACACCCTACAAACCAAGGGCTTGTCTCAAGGTATCGGGGTAAATTTTTCGAAATAGTGCATTATAATTTTTTTGAAAGTTTTAGGCATGCTTCCTAATTCACACATTGGGACCAAAGGGGCATGCAAAAGCTCTAGGATGGGATTATAATGAATTCTTATATGTTATGCTTCATGTGAAGTCAATTTGCACAAACCAAAAAAGAGGGTAGTTAGTGCAAATTAAAGCCAACATGGTGCATTGACGAGCCATGAACAACTCACACTCACAAAACACCATGTTTTGGATTTGGGGGGAATCATCACTTTTCCCCTTGCATTATACATGATTAGTGGGAGGGAGTACATTGCAATGGCAAAGTTTCTTAGGACTCCAAAATGGGAATCCCAAAACTTTTAAATTTGCCAAGTTATGAGTTCTAGAAATTTGTAGATTCATAATTCATGCATGTAAGCTTTGATTCAAGAACTTGCAAGGGCAAAGTTTTAGCCCTTGAAGAAACCTTTCCAACTCTATATCACATGCTCTAATCAAAGGTCATTTGATTATTTTTCATATGTTTTAATGGATGGGAGTCAAATTATAAATTTAATTCCCAATGTTTTTTGGCCATAAGTTGTGTTTTAGAGCTTCAAACAAGAAATGCAACCCCACATTGAATATTTTACTCTTCAAAAGTTTAATTTGGACAAGGTTTTGTACCCTAAACCTTATTCCAAATATTCAAAACATCATAAGATTCTAGTTCCCAAGTTTGAATTCACATGTAAATGTTGGGATTCACTCTCTTGCTCTTTTCCAAAAACATAATAATAAGTAATTGACATTCAAAAGTGATGTGGCATGCAACCATTACACAAAATTTATGATTTAATTCCATTTTTGAGTTTTACAATGTTTTTTTTTTTTTTTGAGATCTATACATTATCTTTACATTTATTCAAAGATTATAGGAAGGAAAAATGCAAATTGTGAATTTTACAATGCTAGATCACAATATGTAAGTTACATGAAAAATATTGAATTCATAACTCAAATTGAAAATTTACAAATATGTTATTTGTGAATGGTTACAAATGAAGTGAGTCATTTTATTATAGAATTACATATCTACAAAAAAAGGGGGGGTTATGAATACATTTGCAAACCTGTCTTTAAACTTTTACACATCAACACATTCAAAACTACATCAATGTTTTAATTGTTTTAACTAATTTTTTGAAAAATAATAACATGTAGGCTAGATGGTTTGAAAGTTGTATCATGTGAACAAACCAAGTATTTGAACCATGGCACTTGAGTATCCTTGGATGGTACCATTAGGAACCCCTTCAAAGATTGGTAAAATTAATAAAACTAACCACATAATATTCTTGACCCCTTTTTTTAAGAATTCATTTATATAAAAAAAAATTTCTCATGTTTATCAATTGCATGCCAAGATATATGGCCTAAAATGGCTATGCATTACCACTGAAACTTTGCTTTGTATTCTATAAACGAGAAACAAGTGATGCAATTGATACCTAACATTTTATGGAAGGCATTATATGGTGAATACGATGAGACTTAAATTTATTCTTAGTTTTAAGAGGACACCTTGAAGGACCATTTTTGAGATGCTATAAAAGAATTAAAGATTAAGACATTTAATGAGGAAGGATGTGAAAGAATTTTGTTACAAAGTGACTAGGGTTTGACATAATTAAAAGCACCAAATGGAAACACCAGTCATAATGTTCTCAAAAGGTGGCGTAATGTCATTAATGGTAAATCTACCACACCCAAAATACCAAGGCCACTTAGTCTTCTTACACTCTATGATTTAATACAAGAGCCATCATCTACTTTACACTAGAGGGAAATTGGGAAAAAAACAACTATCATTTGCAATTATATTATAGTTGCAAAGGACATTTGTTAATCAAAATTGGCTAATTACATTAGACAAGTTGCATAAGACACTAGTTGCAAGTGTGCATGAAATCAATGGTCAATAAATACTTCACCATTTGCATATCATTATATGCCATCTTTATATTACCATAAAAATCAATGATTTGCATAATGATATGTGGCAAATGAAAAAGTTTTGAATTTTTTTTTTTACATATAGACACTGGATCCTCATCGTCTATTTTATATGATATTAAATTGTGACACATGGCATATGCCATCTGGCATTTTTGAATTTTGGCCAAAATGAATTAAAATCAATATTTAAGTAGGTTGGTCAAATTAAGTAGGTAGGTAGGTAGGTCATACTAGCTAACTAGCTAGGTAAGTAGGTAGATAGGTAGGTTAAAAAAGTAGGTCAATATTTTAATTTTCTTTTAAGTTTAACTTTTAAGGTTAAACTCCTTAAATGGTTAAGTTCCTTTGATTGGCTCATGCCAATTGACATGTGTGTTTTAATGTGAATGTGTAAGACAAAGATTCTTCATTATATAATTCTCAAGATGGAAGTGAAGGACAAAGCATATGGGATAAAAATTGAAGTTGTAACTTAGTTCCAAACTAAATTGCAACTAAAAAGTTTATCTCATATCCATTGTCCTCCTTTTTAATTTTGTAGATTATAAATTGTATATAAAAATAAAATAAAATAAGTATATAACTAAGTACATAAGTAATTAACTAATTGGTTAATTATAAATAACTAGTTAATAGTTTGTATGATAAAAATAATTAATTAATATATTATTAAATATTAACTATAAATACTAAGTATTAACTATTAGTTATCAATTAATTAATAAGTAGGTAATTTACTTTAGTTAGGTAGGTAACCTAGGCTAGATAGGTAGGTAAACATAAGTACATAGGTTGTAGCCTAAGCTAGGTAGGTAAAGAAACATATATAGGTAAGTAGGTAGTTAATTTGGCTTAATATAAACTAAATACAACTTTATTAATACACCAATGGAACATACCCCCATTACCTCCTTAATATAACTTAGCAAAAATACACATACCTTTCAAAAGTTTTTAAATACACCTATACCATTAGGGGCTATGTTGACACCTTAATGGTGTAATTGCATTTGGTTCCATTTGCAAGTAATGTGACATATGGACATGATCATGAATTTTTAAAAAAAATAGAATGTATAATGAAAAATCATTAGTTGCAAATGTAGTTGTAGCATAGTTACAAAAATGCTCAAGGGTGCAAAATAGTTGCAAATACAATTAGAGCTAATTGCAAATGACAATTAGTTGCATGTAGTTGCAAATGCATGTAGTTGCATTTTGTGGGATTTCTTTTAGTGTTACCATCTACCACACCATTTATTCCATCTCCTACTTCAAGCTTTGGTTCTTCATTTACATCAAATGGCAAAGCACAAACAAAAGTGAAAGTGTTGCAATCATAGTCCATAAACTTTACCACCACAAGATGGTGGTCAACAACAAGGATAAAAAAATATTGAACAAGGCAACAATGGAGGTTAGCATAGAAAAGAAGAGATAGGTGAAATTGAACACTATCAAAACAACTAAAGATCAAGGAGTTTTGATAGACAAAATTTTTAAAACAAAGGTTTAAAAAAATGCTAGAACTATAATTAGAAGTCCCTATCCCAACTATAATCAATTGGATTTTCAATCTGGTCACCAATTACTTTGTATGTGATGTTTACATGACATTTGTGCAAAAAGTTAATTAAGATAATTATAGCTAGGAACAAATGATTATATTTTTCCTTTGTAAAATTAGATCATTTCATTAATTTTTTCCATTTATGTTCCAACCCCCTAGTTCCCCATTTGACTTTCATTTTATACCTTACATGCATTTTGTTTTATGTTTGCATTGCATCTAGGTCATACCTAGGGGCAAGCTTGCACCCCCTTCACCCACATACTTGGGTCCCCCAATAATTATTCAAAGTACTTGTTTGTGTGTAAAGATAATGATACCAACTTTTGTACAAGTCCAACTTGTGCAAGATGTTCACATCATGGAAGGAACTAGGATAACTACTATTCAAGTCAATGAATAATTCATAATGGTCTAGGACCACATTGTTATTCATACAATACATCCTCTTACAACCATTAAACCATTATTTGTGAAAATCATTGTTCCAAGGTTTGCAAAACTCAATGAAAGTCCCATCAATAAGTTCAATACAATCGTAAAATTCAAGGATTTGCTTTCCAAGGGTAACCTATCTTCAATAATAGGCCATATAATTACATCAACTACATTGGCCTTTTCAATACACTATGTAATGAAAATTACATCATTAGCATTGTAGTTCCACAAGAATGCCTCATACATGATTACATTGTCATGTTTCATGTACATGGTGAATTGGAACAATTCTCCCTTTGGGTTCAATTTAGTTGATCATTTTATCACAATGTGAGCTTCATTAGTGGATCTTGCATCATGGGTAACAATGGTGGGGACCACTAATGTTTATAGTTAATCAATCTTTAACAAATTGAAGTTTGTTAAAGTTTTGAACAAACCTAAAGTTGTTCCCATTGTGGTGAACACATCCTAAACACCCATCTCTTAGTTGGTTAATTGCCTAACACTTGGTTTCAATTCATTTGCATCAAATAGCTCCAATGTGTTAGTGCTTGCAACTACATTCACAAACACTATTTTGATATTGTATGTGCACTTTTTGAACCATTTCCTCACCACTACTTGATGAAAAGCTATCACCCTTGTTTGAAAAGGCATCATTGGTAGAAAAAGCCATGGAGCTCAAGAAAACTCAAAAGGAACTCTTTAAAAAAATATTTAAAAAGCCTAAAACAAGCCCCTAAAAACCCTATTTATTTATTTTTAAACCAAGAAAAAATGAAAAACTCACTTTACAAAAAAATCCTAAAAATAACAAAAAGAAATGAAAAACCTTAAAGCATGAGTCATTTTATCATGGACTTACTCACCTAAACTATAGTATTTTTGCTTCTTGTGTTGTTTAGAGTGGATGATTTAAACACCAACAATAATTAGTCACAACAAAGGTGAATTTAAATTTGGTTTTAGGTGTAAATGTTGTGCTTTCTACTTCAATTTGGTTGAAAGCTCCTCACCCAATTCAACTTGTTAGAAGAACAAGACCAAAATGCATTTTGCTTACAAGATGGATTTACATCTTAATGATGCATATGTAGAATCATGGAAAGAAACAAAAGAGGCAAATTGGATTGGAATTATGTTATTGCATACCGATTGTAAAGGTTTACATTGATGAAAGAATCCATCATTGATGTGCACTTGATTGTGCATATGAGGATTGTAGTCAAGGCAAGAGATTCAATTGAAGCTCCATCATGGAAATGTGCAATTGAATACATATAGTACATGCATTTGGAATTTGTACATTGAAATCTTGCAATTTGACATTGGACATGCAAATTTAAAAGGCTATCCATATGCCACAAAAATCTGTGCAAGCTTATTGAATAACTTCAATGGTGTATTAGATGACACTCTAATGATTGAGGACAATGCGCAAGAGAAGCATGTTGGGAATGAAGGGGTAAAAGAACAATAGTGCTTAGGTTATTTATTTGGCAATGTTTTTGGATCACCATAAAACATGTGACTAAACTCCCTTGATCTTGGGTTTTGGTGGAATTTCGGTTTGGTAGTTAATTTTTCCTTCTAGTCTCGTGTTTCACTGAAACTTAGTGTTGACCTCTTCATTACTTTGTTGGCCTTGCCTACCAAGGCAAGGGTATTGTGTAGAGTTGTGATATCTTGAAGGATTTTGGTTTCTTTTAGAGGATTTTTGTGAAGATTATATTTTTGCATGGTGAAATATTTGAATTTCCATAATTCTTCTTTTGCCTTGATACTTTTCAATGTAAATGGCAAGGTCAAGGACTGAACACCTCTTGTTAACAATTAATGTTTTCAATTTGTCTTCTATTGTCAATGTAAAACATTTATTGTGTTTCATTTAGGATGCAATGGCATCACCTGATACATCTAAGGTTTTTCATACTTTCTTGATCTTGTGCATGAAAATAGAGAAAGGTGTGCACAAGTTTTGAAATATTCTACTTTGTGATTGTTGGGTTTCTTGGTCGGTTGGTTTTCGAATTTTGTAACTTTCTTGTAATAGGTACTTAACTTGTCTACTGCCTCATTGGGCATGGTGAAATGACAACCATGATGTTGGGAAGTTACCTGGACAGAAGATGGTGGATGAGATTGTTTCTTTGTTCATATTTTGGGTGAAGAATTTTGCAATACCTATGTTGGTGGCATGGCACCAGTATTGCACTACTCATTTCCGAGGTGCACCATGGTCAATAATGCTTCATAATGTAACACACGAGCAGCTAGGTTTGATTCCAGGATCTGTTCATTATAGGCAACTTTCTTATCTCAGCCTACTGCAACCTGTGGTAAAGTATGGTTCATTGCCTTCCCAATGGCCGTTCACCATGCAAAAGTATTTCTCACATCCAAAGTTCAGTTCAGGAGCTTAGAGTAAGTATAAGGAGTTAACTAACCCCTGTGATGCTAACACAAATGAGAGAGATAAAAGTAGTATGATTGGGTTAATTAAACCCACCTATGTAACCATTAAAATTGAGGGGCTTTCCAAATTATGCAAAATGTTTGGGCAGCTTGAGGCTTTTTTTTCATTCTGCCCCAAAAATTGCGCACTTTGGATGCTCAAAATTATTTGGGCAGTTTCAGAATTTCAGGCATATTATAAAGGTTGAAAAAATTCCAATTCTGCCCAAAATTTTGCACTCTGGAAAAGTCTTGATGCTGGAAAAACTTTGGGCAGCTATCTCAGCCCACTGCAACCCATGGTGATCCTCATTAAAGATAATGTGTTAAATAAGAATACATATACTGTTAATTGGAGGCTTTTTCGTTTATTGCATTCCCAATGGCCATTCCCCATGCAAAAGTAATTCTCACAATCAAGTTTCAGTTCAGGACCTTCAAGTAAATATAAGGAGTAAACTAACCCATTTTATGTTGCCCGATAATTTTGGGCAGATTGCAAAGGTTGAAAACAATTCAATTCTGCCCAAAATTTTGCACTTCGGAAAGTCCTGATGATGGAAACATTTGGGCAGTTTGGAACCTTCCAACAGATGTTATAGGTTTTTTTTAATTTTCATTTCTGCCCAAACCTTTTGGTCACTCTCGGAAAATCCTGATGCTCGAGAACAAAATCAAGCAGTTTTGAAATTTTTCATGTTGCCCAATAATTTTGGGCAGATTATGATGGTTGAATTTTATTATACTGCCCAACATCTCAAGCAACATGGAAAAATGTTTCCAAGATGCCTGAGAATTTTGGGCAGAGTGGGAAAGTTTTTCTCAGCTCGAGCAAAAAATTCCTCAATGTCTCCAACCATTCCGGATGCTCTCTCTCACATGAAAGAGAGAACAACATCATAAGCTCTTGGGAATGTGAGGGGGTGGGGGAATTTTAACCTTTGAAAATCAAGGGGTCAAATTGACCTCCTTATTCCACCCTAACTTGATCCCAAATCTAGGAAAAACGAAGATATTTATTCTTTGGGTCAAGATAACCCAACACATTTATCCCCCTCATAACCCTAATGCCATGTCATTTGCCAAATCAGTTTTTTTACCCCTTTTGTGTGAATGGGATGATAGTGTTAGGGTTGTTTAGTCTTTTAGTTTATCCCCCTTTACAACCTCTGGTGTGAATCCACCACCTTTAGGACATACAGACACACACACATCCAACAAAGTAGAGAAAAGGGAAATGAAAGAGGAAAAGGCTGTGAGGCTGAAAACTAATTGGTACTAGGCTCAGGTCCCATATATCTCTTCTTAAAAAGCCAAACTAGAAACACTCTTCTTCTTCATAAAGTTTGACTAGTTCACCACTCCTCCAACTACCAACAGCAAATAAAAGATACCAATATAGTGATACAGTGCCCCCAACCAATAATTGTGTCGAAATAATTAATTTTTTTGGAATTAAAAAAAAAAAGGTTCAATAGCCTCAATTTTAATATTCCAGAATTTTTTTGAATAAAAACAATTCAACAACCTCAATTTCAATATTCCATAATTTCAACAGTTTTGATTAATTACACTAAGGCCCACTTTAGATCGGGGGTCCAAGGTCCAAATTCTTAGGAACCAATTTGGACTCATTTGAAGCAAATTGAATCCTCGAGTTTTCCAAGTTTTTCCGAGACAGCTGTTGGAAGCAGAAGAAGAGGAAGCCAGTTTTCGCAGTTTTTCCAGACTTCTGTTGAACGAAGAAGAAGAAGAAGGCGGTTGTTTTCGCAGTTTTTCGACACTCTTCCGAGAGAGAAATCCTAGTGTCGCTGTCAAGTGTTGTCGACAGTGGAAGTAGTACATACACGGGACGTTGCTGGGGGTTGATCAAAATGGTGGTAGATTGTAAACGGAATCACGGCTTCCTGGAATTCAGAGCAGAAGCAGTAGCTCCTCTTCCTCCTCATGTGGTGGTCTTTCCATATCCCGCACAAGGCCATATCCGTCCCTTTGAGCATTTCGCCAAGAGATTGGTAGCAGATTACGACATATCTGTCACCTTCGTCACCACCACTCTTCACCTGGACAGAGCCCGCCAATGGTCGGAAGACTCCTCCAAGACACTCACACCTGCCCCCCACCACCAGCGCAACCACAAAATCCAACTGGTTTGTCTGGATTTGCCTGAGGAATATGGTGAAGTCACGGCTGTCAATTTTCTAGCGTTGGGTGAAGCTATACGCAACAGACGAGATGAGTTTACAGAGCTGATGAAGGGACTCATGATGGGTGCTTGTTCTTCTTCGTCGGACTCCAATGCAGCAGGTATCATCATTGATGCGGCCGATCCAGCTGCTGCTGCTCCTCCTCCGAGTCCTGATCTGCATTTCGGCCCTCCTTTGTGCATCATCTCCGACATGTTCTTAGGCTGGACTCAGGTATCATGCATACCCCAACAACAATAAGAATCTGTTTATTTCAGTTCTGATCTTCAAAGAATTCTGTTTTTTCAGTTCCGATCTTCAAATCTCTACTTTGTGAAACTCAAGTTGGAAACAATAAAAATAAGAAAGAGAAGATGGGTGATTAGCAACTCTGTTGTTACTGCAAAGTTCACGGAAACAGACATGGGTAGATCAGCTACTAGTGCGGATCAGAGAAGAGATCTCGAGGGCTCGTAGCTAGCGAGCTAGCTAGCTGACGGAAACTAGTCTTGGGATCATCTTATTGCAGGACATAGCTGACGAATTCAAGATACCCAGATACTGTCTTTCTTCGTCTCCGACACACTTCATTTCACTCTTGTTTGCACTCCGGGAATTGAATGTCCAAGGTCGCATCCCTGCAAAGAAAATTATCGGCGGAAAGCCTTACACCATTCCTGGCATGCCTCCGATTGCACCCCTTGAGTTGCCAAGGACTTTGCAAGGAGATATAAAGACTGCCGAGTTCCTTCTCTATCAGGGGGAGTGCTTATGGAGAGCTGCGGGAGTGCTCGTGAACAGTGTATACGAGCTTGAATCTAGCATCATCGAAGGACTACAAGATTATATACTGCTGCAGGAGCTTCACAGCAATAACAACAACAACTGCAAAACTGGAAGAAATCAGGTGCTTAATCGAAATTCCAATTCCACTGTCAATCTAGTAGACTAGTTGCTTGTAGATCAAGATCCTCTTAGAGAGGAGACCTTCAGCTACAGTAACCAATGCCCAATATTCGAAGCTTCCCTGCTCCCATTGCACTCTTGATGATTTCTTCTAGAGGAAAAATTGTGAGAGAAAAATTATTAGCAACCTCTGGGGGACAAACTAATGGGGCCATGCAATGCTTTCCAAGCTCGTCCTTCTCCTCCTCCTCCAAGATTTCTCCAACCATCAAAGCTCCAGCCCTAGGAGGCTAGTGCCATGCTCCGCCCCCTCCCCCAAGAGTCTCCAAGCATCAGAGCTATAGCCCAGTCGTACCTAGTCAGGCGAAAGGTAGCGATTACACTAACAATATTCGGTAGGTAGAGTTGCTACCAACCTCTTTAGTTACCTTTTTAGCCACTGACCTCATTATTGCAGGTTGCTACCTACCCCTGCAGTTACCTTTTTAGCTACTGACCTAGCTACTATGGCAGGTTTCTACCTACCTCTTTAGCTACTTTTAGCTACGGACCTACCTAGAATTTTAAGATCCTTTGGGAATGGTGCCCTGGCCTGCCTATTTTAGGAGGTCAATAGGAACAGCCATGGAATGGGAGGTAGCTTCTGGCCTATGATTCCAGAGAGGCCAAAATTCTCATCAACCTCTCTGGAGTACATGGCCAGAAGCTGCCCCTTTTCATCCATGCAGAGAGTAGTTATGAAATCTTTAGCCAAGCAGTGAAGGGTTACAAAATCATTGGGCCAATGAGAGCCTAGGGTCCAGTACCTCGTGCTAACTAGTAGGTCATGAAATGGAGGTTGAAGGTTGTGGGTTTAGGGTTTAGTGACCTGATAGCCAATCACAGTGTCAAGATTCTCACAAGGGATGATTATGGACGGCTGGGGGGGTTTCTTGCAGGTGCCTAGAAGAATATTGACAATTGGGCCTCTTGCTGAAGAGATTGGCAGCCAAGCTTCTGCACGAGAAAAACCACAAGCTGTAGAGGACAATGACGATGAGTGTTTGCAATGGTTGAGTAAACAAGCAAGGGAGTCAGTTTTGTACATATGTTTTGGGACAATAACTGCGCAAGGGAAGCAACAAATGAGTGAAATTGCTCATGGACTTGAAGCTAGTCGGGTGCATTTCCTTTGGGTTGTTAGAGTCCTTAAGAACTGTGAAAACGGGACGATTATTGATGTTGCAAAACTGCTTCCTGAAGGTTTCATTGAGAGGACAAAACATAGGGGTTTGGTGTATTCTTCTTGGGCCCCACAGCTCCAGATCCTTGCACACCCAGCTGTCAAAGGATTTCTAACTCATTGTGGATGGAATTCTATCATGGAAGGTATTGCCATGGGCGTACCAATGATTGCATGGCCCAATTATGGGGAACAAATGATGAATTGTCGACTTTGTGTTGACATACTAAACATTGCTATTCCTGTTCAGAAAACAGGTGAGTTTGAAGAAATTGTTGGACAAGATGAAGTGAAGCGAATTGCTGCTCTTCTCATGGAGGATGTGGAAACAGCCCATTTCCTCAAGAAGAATGTGGGAGAACTTAGTAAGTCAATGGCAGCTGCACATGCACATGGTGGATCGTCAAAAGCAAACTTGGATCTTTTTGTTCATGAACTCAATTCCATGACTTCCTTAACCTCAATCATGTTGTGAAAAATACTTATACTCTCAGCACTCAATTTTCATGATCAACTTTTACAGAACCTGCAATATTATGTACTAATTTACTTGCAGTAAATTTATGGATGTGTTATGCCAATAATTGTGCTAGCAACCAAACATCCCATTTTGACAAAATAAGCATCTGCTTTGCTTCTTATAATACATATGTATATATATCTCCAAAAACTTGGTTTAGTAAGTACCGAATTGTGTGAAATCAATTCTAAGAAGTCATTTGCTAAGAGTGAAGTCAATGTCTGCAAAAGCATAAAACAAACATTGTGTGCAAAATGACTGCAAAAAACATGTACCACAATAAAAGGAGGAAATGGACCTTAGCTGTGCTTCATTAGGAAACAATGAACATAAACAAAACATGAAAACAAAATCTAAGCAAGCACATCCATTAAGTGGAAGAAATCTAAAGCAAATGTACCTGTTGCATGTTTTGAGTACAATTCCCACAGATTGGCATACAATTTGAAATTGAACCCAATTCATTGAATGCTCTCAAATGGTTGGAAAACTTTCATAGGATGGTTGGTTTGGGATCCCGACTCTTAATGCTACGTTGAACACAAAGATTGTTATATGCCTGTCACTCACAAATAAGAAATCTGGAATTAAATATAAAAAAGGAGAAGTGCGTTGCAGTGAATGCACACACTAATGACAATTCAGGCATTTGTGTATGTCGAAGTTTGAACAATAATTGATTGAACGACAGTTACAGCTGGTGCAAAAGTGGGCATTAGTTGATCTTGGGCTTCACTCTCCTACGTCGGAGCAACATCCACAGAACAACTGCAATCACTGTGACACCTGCCACGCCTTGTGTCAAGTCAATTGGTATCTCTAATCTGTGTTGCTTTGTACATCGTATTGGGTGCAATGCAGCCACTGTCTCGTTCACCTCTAAATAAAAGCTGCACAAACAAGAACATACAAGAAAGTTTCAGTGACTAGACAAACTCAGGTAACAAAAACATACACATTCTGATTAGATCAAGTCTGTTGCCTTGGGTCTTCTGGAAGACCAAACCTTAAAGAGGTCCCATTAATCTTGCCAAAGATCACATTAAAATTGTGACTCTTGCTTTATACCGGTAAAAGGATTGCAAAACATGATGCAAGAATGAGGGAAAGAAGCATAGGGAAGCAAAGGACTGACTCTTTTGCATCCCTTTCAAGGTAAGTCATTAGCTTCACCATTTCACCATACCGTAAGTCCTCTGCCAAACTTGCCACCTGCACAGGAGGCACAGCATTGTCAGGTTCCCCACAAGCTCTTTCAATTCTTTGCCTGCAATCCACTCTTATTCTCAACATGCATGCGCAATAATGTTGAAGCATCTCTGCTATAAACTAAGAATAGGCAATCAGCATGAGTTAAAATGAGTAACTCTATCAATGGATAGGCTGCTGAAAAGATACATACCCGCTTCCATAGGGTGATGACACTTTGGTAATGTCGTAGCAGCTTAGCTTTATGTGCTTTCATGACTCCATATGTTTGTGCAACTATCACAGGGTTAAGAAGTCAACTGAGGGAACAAGTAGCATTCACTGAGACTTCGAGAAATAAATAAGCACATAAGGGACTTAGAATATGGAAAACAAGGATCATCTGCACTTCAAATCTTGGGAAGGATACATGTTCCCTCTTTTGCCAGAAGGTTGATTCCAGCATTCACAGTCTCGATAGATTCATCCAATGTTGTGACAAGGTAGCTTCGTGCCACTGCGTCACTTTGGAATGCTGAGACTTCCCAACCTTTTGCAGTGCAGGAACCAATGTGTGATCCAGTCACCCAAATCCAGTCCTGCAGCCATCATGCAAACCACCAGGCTGCTTCAAACTTAGACCAGTATTGTAAGTGCAATTGATATAACAAACGGGCTGTAGAGGTACAACAAAAACCTGTCATTTCATATTTGATGACAAAGCTCAGATAGACAAGATCCTTGCTGGCTTTCAGGTGAAGCAGCAAGAGCACCTAAAAATTACAAAATGGACCAGCTATCTACACTGCCAGACGAAAAATATCTTGTAAGTATTGAGAATTTCTCAATACTTTCAATTGCAGTCAACCTGAAAAGAATCTTGAGATGAACAGGTTAATAGATATTTCAATTCCAATGAAAAACCAATCACCATTAGAAAGCATGAAAAAGAGGAAGCCCCAGCCAAAAGAAAAAAGAGAAAACACGACAACAATACAGAATCAAGAAGCAGGTAGAACAGACAGGGATGGTCATACACATGTTCAGGGACCTTCGACAGCAACATGTGTAACATTGACTGCCTACCATAACATCCCTGATGACTTCATCCAACATGCCAGATGTAAAAATGAAAGACCTGAGGGGGAAGGGTGATTTACAAGATTCAAAATAAGAAGCTGAAGGCATCATACTCACAGACCTGGGCACTGTTTTGATGAGCGTGACTGTAGGTGACCTGCGTGGGTACCAAACCTGCCAAGTGCTCTGCCACTGCTGCAACAGCTTGTTTCAATGGTTGGCTGGCCAAATTGGAGAAGCACTGATCAGTATTACAAGAATATGGAATTTTAGCCAAGCAATTGGGTATGCATTCTGTCACAGAAGCAGCAGGGAAAGAAAAAAAATGTAAGTGAAAAATGTTGCAACTCTAGAGAATCGATCTTTCATACATGGCCTTACTTTAGGTCCCAGTAGATGACTTTGCTGTTGCATTGCAAGTGGCTCTCCCACTTGTGCTCATTTGATTGGACAACAAAAACCATATCAGGGAGTGCCTTTGCCATATAATGTTTGTCAATGAGCAAGGGCTCTCCATCTGATCGAATAAACCAGAAGATCGGTACCTCCAATGTCATCCGTCCCACAGCATTCAGAGCTGCAACAGCCATATTCTCATTCAGTAATCATTCAGTACTCAACAATACTCAGTAAGTTCCATCAACCAAAGTCTACAACCATTGGATAAACTGAAAGAACCAGTAGAGTCAATGGGAGACAAAATGCTTAGGGTTCAAGGAAGTGAAGAAGGTAGATGTCCAGATTTAGGGTTTTCTTTCATTAAGTTACCAGTGATTCACATCTAACGAAGTAGAGAGGATACACAGTTTGGTAACCTGCAATAGAACCAGAGCCACTGATGCGCTGTAATTGCCCTTGGAGAATCAGAGAGTCAAGGTAGACCCGGTTTGATGAGCGATATGTTCCATTCACCAGTAGCACGGGCACAGCTGCTGACCGCCGGGCAACAGAAAATGCCATAGCCAGGGCTGGATCTTCTGAGAGGACTAATCTGCACAAAAGATGCCCTGACAGGAAGTTAAGGCAAATATTTCTCCAGACAACAAAACATTTTTCAGACAGCAGTGTGACTTATTTTGCATCAAAACATCATGTCACATGTACGCAGGATAAGGGAGTGCAAGTGAAATGAAGGCAAATTACCTTTTTATGCCAAAAGCAACCTTTTGAGATGGAACTATCAGACCTGATAATGCCTCTTTTAGCCCATCAATATCCACTGGCAACAAGGCTGGGTTTTTCAACTTCTGCAAATGAACAACGAGCAAAGAGTTGGTCTTAGCAATGTTGCACTGCTCTTACTTGACATACAGGCATGGTCTCCAAATCTGAGGGCCATAAGTTGAAACCCTCATACAATTTCAGTTGCAAATCCTCAAAGGGAAGTTGAAACCAAGGTATAAACATAGCTAGTCTCTCACTAGTGCAGTGACTACCAACCATAAACATGCATTGTGGTCACAGACCAACCAACTACTGCCAGCAGGTGAAGGTTGGTCTAAGACACTAACTATGGACTTAGTTTCCATTAAGTAGCACAATGCTGGCTAGCACACAAACAAGAATAGGGACAGAGGCAGCACCACCAAAAAGTGTAGAAAAACTGCAAAATAACCAGAAAGAAGAGGGAAAAAAGAAAATGAACCTGTAAGGATGAGGGTGGAGGGAAAACTATGAAACTACAACTTGGTAGAGTGAAGTTTGTCATGTCTATAGAGGGTTAATTGACCTGCTCTGGGTCTCTGCTGTTTCATGTGCTTGTTGTCACCCACAACCTAACTTCAAGGTAAGGGTCACAGAAGTTACCTCCTGAGTGACAGTATAGATCTGGAACATGACTTTATCATAGTAATGAAATGCACCGTCTGCTGTTGACGGTGTGATGACATGCTTCATGGTGTGTGACAGGGTTGCACCAAGATGTGCCAGAAAGGAATCCCGTGCAATCGAAAAGTTTTGAGCATGATGCTGTCTCAAGAACAAGCATTGAATAAGAAAACAAGAGCATGGAGCTCCAGACAAATGGTTCACCTATTGCAACACGGTCTACAATAGACTCATTACTTCAAAAGATGGCATTGTCTTGCATTGAAATCTTCAGCCAAACAAATATGACAATCAGTACCTCTGAAGAATCAGAAAACAGATTCCACTCATCAATTCGTTTCAGAGCAACAGAAGCCTTCGCACGACTATTATCATCCTGATTCTCAGCATCATATGAGGCCAGCTCACTCTTCACATCATTCATTCTTTCTTTGAACTCTGTAAGCCACCAACCCCTCAATTTAGATTGGAGCACAAAGTAACAAAAAACATATTCACCACGTGTAGTGGATGACTCCACTATGAGTAGACCTGCAGTAATGAGAGTTAGTGCAAGTTGCTTAAAGCATGTCTCAAACAATTTCAAGGGAGCACTTTCTTATCAGCAGATTGCTAAGATCGTGAACAAGGTCACTTTATCTTCACTGTGAAGGGGGAAAATGCTCATGTGGAAAAGCATGTAAGGTACTGAGAGCATTGGATACCTTCACACAGAGCGAGCTGTACTCTCCGACCTTTGCAATGCTTGAAGAAAAACAATTGGTACACATCCACCTCGGCCATTAACATATCTACAGCATCTTGCTGGTCATCCTGCATTCCAACACTAACATATGAGATGACTCATGTACTTTACATCAAGAGATTATCTGCAAGACAGGAATTACTCTCTCAACAAGGTTTTTTCCTGCAAGTCAATAACCATGTCCAGTTTACGGGATAGTTGTGTCACAAGCTATGATTCTCATCTACCTTCCATGCAGGAGATATGGCATGAAGAAAGTACCCCTTCAAACATTGCAAACCGGTCCTGAACCATATCCTGTAAATCTGTCTGGGCCTCTTCCTCTGTCACCCCTGCAAAGTTTTCCAGACTGTGTGTTACAACCACTGAGAGGAAATGCATCTCCAATCCTGACACCTTAGTTAATCTGGAATAACTCTGAGAAAGGTTAGGTTATGTACTGGCTAGAACTTCAATAGCACACCCACAACAAACAAAAGTGAAGGCACTTTAAGTCAGATGTCAACTGCTTGCATGTTATAACAACCTATCTACTTTTTTCTAAGTTAACACTGTTTGTTCCTTGCTGACAATGTACACTGACAGTGTGGCCAGTTGGAAGCATGGTGTGCCCACAGCAGTGTACCTTCCTGACCACCAGAGAGCTTGCCAAAGCTGTTATCCACCGAAGGTAAGCTGCCCTCAACTCGCACACCTTCTCCTCCAACAGTCGGTCCCCATGTGAAGGGACCTGCGGTCAAATCGATAAAAGCCCACCTGACAATCATCAATCACCAAACATTCACCTGTTCAAGTCAATACATCCAGTTGCTAATCTACAACAGATCCACTCCTACCTGGTTGGTTATGTACAGAGAGTTCAGAACAGTTTTTAAAGATGATTCAAGCATAAGTAGGTAAGAAAGATTGTACACCTTTCTTTTCCCACCCAAGTGTCAACAAGACAATCAGGTTGTAGCACTGACAGCTTCCCTTCCTTTATCCCTCTGAAAAGACTGTATCCTTCTGCACTCTTCCCAAAAAACATCTGCAACAAGCCAGTAAAGCATTGTAACACATACCTGGTCAGTAAGTACTGAACCCTGAATCCCTAACTTTCACATAGAGAGAGGTTATGCACAGAACAACTGTTCCCCACAAAGGAAATTGAACAAGTTTACATGTAAACACCTACCTGTTGTGCCTTGTGGATCACCAAATCCACAGCTGATTTTCCATTGAGATCTTTTTCAACTTCTGTTAGAGCCTCATCAAAAGCATCCACCCAGTGTCCCTGGAACCAAATACAAACTATGCTTAAACAATCTGCCCCTTAGAAATCTGCAACATTGCCAAAGGATTCTCCCTGTTGAATATGCTCCATAGGAAACTTCAAACAGTATGACACAAACGATAAGCCAAGCAGGCATTCCCCATAACCATATGATGTGAAAAAAAAGGCTAGCTCAAAAATCACACAGCTAGAAAGATCACAGCACAATTCCAGATAACCTAGCTTATCATAACAAAGTGAGAGACATGACTAAATTTGAGTACCGTGTCTCCATAGTCAGCTGTTGTCCAAGCAAATTTGAGCATTGGATGTCGTGCATACAAAGGCTTCTGAAACTTCTCCCTTTCTGAGACAGACAACCAGACATGTTTAAAAGAACATGGACAGTGATGTGCATGACAAGCAGGTTGGCTACAGGAGATGGTTCATTACCTGAACTGTTTTGCACTTCCTACCCAACATATCTACAAGATTGCAGAGAAATCTACACAAGAACATTGAAGGTAACAATTGAGTAAGGTCATGACCTTATGTGTGTTTCTCACAAAGTGTCAGACCACCAATTTGTAGCCAACAGTGCAAAGCCACAAAAAATTTACTCCCAAGGAATCTATGCAGCTGCACTTAAGCAATTCTCATTATGGCCAGGACAATTGCATGATATGATTCAGATTTTGTTCCGCAGTCTATCACAGTATAAACAAAAATTGAGGAGATTCACACACCTAAAGGATTTGTGACACGTATTCCTTGAGAAGCAAGAAGCCTTTTCCTGACATCTTCATCCTGCATTTGAACTCCCCAGAAGGCATATGCAAGTGAGCAGTGCCCAATTAAGGAACTAAGTCTACTCATATCCAAGCAAAGAAAATTACATCTTGACTGCAAGGAGTATAGAAGCTTCAACACAAGAATCAATGTATTAGTTTCTTAATGCCCAACATATACTCACGGTTTCAATTAGATGTAATTCCTCTTCAGACAGCCCCCGTCTGCATGCACCCCACCACATATCCAATTTTTAACACTTACTTTTGTACAAGACTGCAAAATTTCCAACTGGTAATCACAGTTCATGACTGCCATCAAACATGGAACTCAGTGCCTGTTAGCTGCTTTAATTCTACAAAAAGAAGAATCACCACTGAGTAAGCCATCAAATCTGCCCCCATGGAATAAGAGTGCAACCAGGGTTGGTTTCCAAACTACTCCTCACCTGTAACCATAGTTCTTGCGTTGTGAATCTCTTCTTGGATTGAGGACAAGAATGTTGTATGCATCATCTAGTTGGAGATACTGCACCAGGCTGGAAAAAATGTGTGACATGCCATCCATGTCCACTTGCCACATCACCTCTGAATCTGGCCTGCATATATTTACAGTCCGCAGGTAAATCAATTTGTATAGTTTCCATCAACATTTTTCACCTGCAGAAAGCTTGAAACTACAAAACAGCCTCCTACCACAGCTACTCTGACTACACAATTTTTAACAATGACATCTGCAGACTGTGCTGAACCCATATCCATACCATCAGAAAAAAGATAGCAACTACAGAAAGACACAGCAGAGGAATGTAGACAGCTCTAATTGGTAGATGGGTGATACTTGGTATTGGATGGATCTTCTCTCCGGGAAAGGCTTGTTATTGCTCGCTCAAACACTTTTGTCACTCTTTCATCCATTTCTATAGCATGAACAGAGTAGCTGCCACAAGGTCCCAGACAGTGAAAGCACAAGACTGAAAAATGAGCTACTTCACATCAATACACCCCAAATAGAAGCAATTGAGAAAAAGTTGTTCCAAAAAGAGCCAATTCATTCTTAGAAGAAACAGCTAACCTCCTGTGAATTGAAACAAGTTATGATACACTTGCAATTTAAGAAATCCACCTTTCCCATGATTACTATCTAATCACCCTGCAAAGGAAAAAGTCACTTCCAGGATGACTATATGACAGTCAAATAGACCCCCCATATATTATTTCTGAATGGTCTCTACATTGTGACATGCAGACCTAAGAATGGACCCATTATTTGTTTCTCTTACATGCTTCAATTTCTGGTATATAATCCCACCCCTCAGACTAAAGCTACCATACAACCATCAAAGAGAGAAACCAGAGGTGGTAACAGATGTTACTTGTAGTTTGTATAGCTGACAAGGGGAAGATGGTGCCGCTGTGTTCCATCCCCTTTCAAATGATAGAAAGGTGTGAGAGACTCTCCCATCTGGGGCACACGTGTATGCTCCACCAGATGGTCTATGTGAGCAAACCACCGCTCCAGTTCTGGTTGTCCCAACTTCACACCTACATGGCATGAGCATCACAATCAGATCAAGAACTAAAAGGACCCCACAACTAACTAGATGAATTATCTCTTGCAATTCTGCTTCTCCAAGCAGCCAAATGTCAAACTAGAGCATTTGATGAAATCACCAAACAACAAACCCAAGAAGCATGGAGTTTTAAATGTTCAACCATCAGCCCCAAGAAGTTACCATGATTCCCCTCGCCATCAAAACCCACAAAGATGAAGTTGATAGGAATAGGAATGTAAATTGCATCAATTTCTTGTAGCTTCAGGTAATATGCCAGATATCCTGCAACACCAATCACAATCTTCAGCTCACAATCAGACTCCTGTTTGATCAATGCCCAACTCATTTACCTTGACAGAGTAATGGAAAACATCAAATGGCTTCAGCAGATGTATTTCCAAATGAGCATCACAGTGGAGTGGAGAAGAGCAAAATAATAAGGATGAAGCTGACAATGACCAGTACCTGCCTTAGTGTAGTTCAATTCAGCTTCTTTGCTCACATCATCTGATACATCCCAGTCTTCTATGACTGCAAAATCACACCCACAAACAATGAGAATATAAGAATGACAAATGTCAGAATGCAATAAGGACAGAAACTACAAAAAAATCAAGCACAGAACAGCAACAGTAGATTGACTCCCACTGCTCTGGTTCAGGATGGACTCCTGACCTGAACATGAACACAGAATAGGCTATAAAACTAGATATTTTCAACTTCACTTGCAGAAAGTGCAATGTCTATGTGAATGAGCTCAAACAAAGGTGAGAAGTGACTCAGATGGAAAGGAGAATTTAGTGTTATGAATCAACCGTGCGATAGAACTTTTTCATTCCAGAACTTGCTGGTGAACTTCATGTTGAATAAAGATAACACTGAAGGCGTTCTGGCTTTAGTCACTGATCCTGCACCAGGAATGTCTTGTGCTCCCTCCACCTAAGACATGCAAACATAGAATTGAAAAAAAAACACCATTCAGAGAAATCTTCTAGGTTTTACAATATCTCCAGCCAAATTCCAGTCATGGAGTCCAATCATATTATTTCATCCCTGAGTACTAGAAGTAAAACAGCTGCTAGTAGGGCACAATGCCAATGTGCATCTGCTGGAACGTTGAAACTCTATTTACCCAAAGAGCAGAGTATGCAGATGAACTGGTCACCTAAACTGTGCAAATCTGCAGACTTCTGAATCCTTTCAGACTATAAAACTGTGCAATCAAGTTGCTGCTGTTGTCATCATTGGAAGGTGTCCACTGCCCAAACACCACAGTAGGTAGTTCTAAAGAGGCCAAAAAGATAGAACAGATATTGAATGTGAAAACACCGCTTTCCGTTTCATTTACTTTTTGATGAAAGGCACCAAGAGAGAGAGAAGAGAGACAAGATCAAAAAGGAGAAAAGCAAACAAATTACCAGAAATGCCGTCGCTAAAAGAAGGCCACAAAAGAAAACGAAGTGAGCCATGGCTTCAGACCGACGTCCACTTCGGATCCACAGCTTGTTTCCCGAGTTCCTCATCTCAAGTTGCCATCTTATTATTTCGCTTCCGCACTCCACCACGCCCGGAGCTCCCCGTCGTCGCCACACACACTCCTCCTCCAAACCCTCATCAAGTCCGCAAAAACCCTAAAACCCTGATCTCACCAGCTCAAACTTCCGGCGATCCAAATTTCCAAAAAAAAACAGAATAACTCCCCGCCAACACCATATACTAGCCCACGACAATCTCCACCAAATCCGCAAGGTTCTTCCGAGCTGGGACGACGACGATGTCGCGCCTGAATGCCAATCGCACAACACTGCGCGGAGAGGGCTACTCTCAGAAGAGACGAAAGCTCCTGCTAGGGTTTCCCCCGAGGTCCCAAAATCACGTCCTGAAACCAAATCTCAGGTCCTGAAAACCTGCCCAAAGGAGATGACACCTGAAATTAGGGTTAGGGTTAGGGTTAGGGTCAGGGCTTTGAGCGAGATTGATTCATTTTCTTCTCTTTCACGACAATCGTGAGTTTCATAGCTGCAGGGAGCTTGGTGGATTGCATCAGGACGGTAGAAGCTCAGGAGGACTGGCGATATGGCAGAGAGTCTGGTCTCCTGTGAAGTGACTTGCGGTTTTTTTTCCTCTTTTGAGTTTTTATCTTAGAGCTGGGATTGGAGAGTTTTCAAGCCAAATTCGTTCTGTTGCAAGAAAGAGCCAGTGAGGTCGGGCTTTTCACGGAGGAGAAGAAGACACCAGAGGAACTTGGTGGCTGGAGCAACTGAGCTTTGTGGAAGTGCAGGGAGAGGCGACTGACTACGTGCTTTTCTGTTTCTTTTTGTTTTTTTTTGTTGGTTTTTCCCTCCAAAAGGTTTAGGGCGTGGTTGTTCTTCCAAGTTGTAGTTGTAATAGGAGCTGTGTCTCTGCATGTGGCGCATGCTTTGCGTCTTCCAGGAAGTTATTTTCTGCCCGGTATGGCTCTTTATCTGAGGATGCTGTTGCAGAGGAAGAATCAGCTCTTCGAAACCGCCGTGTTGAGGTCAGAGAGTTTGAGACCTTTGGGAGCGGGGACAATTGGCCATTTCTCAAACACTTGTAGCAACTGCATTCCATCCGAGATCTCGCCGTCTGCACAACCGCCGCAAAAGGATCACATTGTCTTTGACTCCATCTCATATGGAGACAACTGTGAGCATGGTAAGGACATAGAGAGAATTCCTAACACTGAACTTCTTATGGGGGAAGCCTGTAGAAGAGAGCGTGGAAGCTTGAGATGGATCACCAGTAGCAGCACACTCTCTTTTGTGCACATCAGGCACTACGGAGGATCTCGTTCTTTGAATTTTCAGCCCAGCCTTCATCGGAAGAGAATGGCCCCTAAGGTGGGGAAGGAAATAGAGAACAAATTGCCCATCACGCACAGTGACAGAGAAGCTCCCAACCTCTCAAGGAAAAGACTAAGTCAAGTAGGTTTGTCTGATGAAACAAAGTCAATCATCTTGGGTTCAATTCTAGGTGATGGCTCTCTGAGGATCCACAAGGATGAGAATGATGCAAGGTTTTCCTTCCGCCATAGCCGAGCACATGAGGAATATTTTCGGTGGAAAGTATCTGCAATGAAGGAAATCTCAGCAGATGCACTCATGCACTATGGGAAAAACAAGAAGTTTATATTCAAAAGCCAAGCAATCAATGAACTTACAAGGATCCACGATGTTACGCATTATCACAATCAGCTGCTGATTCAAAGGCGATGGTTGAATCATCTCACTCCTCTCTCTTTGGCAATCTGGTGGTGTGATGAAGGATCGTTGGTTGCAGGAGGTCGAAAGGGAGTGCTTTGCATGGATGGATTTGATCAAAAGCAGGTGATGCTGGTGGCGCAGTACTTAGAGGTGGCATGGAAGATCTATGGACATGTAGGAGTTATGCAAAGAATTTGCAGAGGTAAGAAAGACGGTGAACCAGAAGATATCTACCGGCTGTGGTTCAGAACTGAGGAGCTCAAGAAACTGCTTCGACTCCTCTTACCACACATTCCTGTGCCAAGCATGTTGAAGAAATGCATGCTGTTTTACAACGACCCAAGACTGCAACAGAGCTGGATTTCTGAGATGAAAGAATCTCTACCTCAATTTTCAGACTGCATTGATCAAGAGCTTGTCAACAAGAAGGAGGCACACACTCAGAAGAAGCTCGCAAGTCAGAGACTTACAGCTGCAGCTTCTTTGGAGAATCTTTTGTAGCTTCTGGACTTTGATTGATGTAGCTCCATCCCATCCATGAGGAAAAATCAGTGCTTCATGCATGCTGGCTGTAGCTTTCATTCACAACAACAGTGCAAAAGATGTGATATATTTCTGTAGAGCATGACAACAGTGGCAGTGCATCTTCTCAATGAAGAGACTTCAGTTTTGCTGAATTGGGGAGATTGAGACCACAATTTATGCAGTTAATGGAAATTGTCTTCACCTCTAGGATTGTGAAGGGGGTAAAGAGAGCATATGCTGAACTGAAGGACTGCAAGCAAACTCAAAAAGCTCTGAAGGTGATATTCTAATCTTATCTGACTTGGAATTTTGTCTGCTCTGGCTCAAGCTATAGTTCAGAACTTTTGTTCCTACCCTGTTCAGAGTTTTTCTGACCTTGCTAAGGATTGTCACATAAACCTTGAAGTCCTCTTGAGGAAACTGCATTCCTCCCTTATATGCAACAAGTTGTTTGGAATCAAAGTCTTTTATATTCCTGGTCTAGTTGCTGATGATCCATAGGTTCTATCTTTGTTCTAATAGACTTCTATCTTGGGTATGCAGGAAGAAGAGCAGGCCAGTTCAGAGCAAGTATACCAGTTTCGTGTATTGCAGTGTCTGCTTGCTTAAACAGGGAGAAGTTAAGATGAAATGAAGCAAGGCTTAGCAAGCTTGTTGTAGCTTGAATGATGACACTTTATTGACCTGTTTTGTTTAGCTATTTCTCTTGAATGCTATGCAATATCATGAACTGAGACTTCCTGTCACTTCTGACAGAAATGCAAGAAGCAGATCAGGTATAATGGTCTGCCTGACATTTTGTGGGGATTAGTTTATACTTTAACAACACCCTTTGTTGGGAGGTGATGAAGTCAGTTGGTTGGTAGTTATGGCACCTCATCACCGAATTGCTATTCATGATGAACAGTGATGATCTCACACTTGAGGTCAGACCACCACAATGTCATGGGAGTGACTCTCGTAACATTATGACTGCACTCATTGTCATGTTAGCTTCAAAAAAATTTGTTGTGCAGAGTTCTCTGCAATTTCATAGAAATGTGTGGACATGTTACAGATTGAGAAATACAGGTGCAGAAATTTCTCTGGAATTTCAGAGAATTGTGGATGTGTGACAGCTTGGGTAATACAGGTGTGGAATTTTCTCTGCAATTATGTAGAAATGTGGCATGTGACAGCTTGGGAAATACAGGTGTGGAATTTTCTCTGGAATTGTGTAGAAATGTGGCATGTGACAGCTTGGGAAATACAGGTGTGAGGATTTCTCTGCAATTTCATAGAAATGTGACAGCTTGGGAGATACAGATGCAATAGCAAATGCCCAACAAATCAAAGTTGTCAGCCCTACCATTTTCCAGTATCATGGGCGTCAAATTCGGAATCTGCAGCATACTGCTGAGTAGGGTGGAACAATCTCTGTCCACTAGGTAGTACATCTATACCTAGTTACTTCAATATCACCTCCTTACACATTCAATGGGATTCAGGTGTCTTTTGACTGTATAGTAAGCAAACATGAAATGTGAAAACTCAGTCTATCAATCTCTCTTCTTTGTAGTATATAGGAATGCATGTGAGCAGGTGATGTGGTTGGAGCACTTACATTTCTCCTGATTGTGCAGTGGAAACTGTTCAAGAACTATGTTGGAAAATAGAGGTTGGATTTTCCTCACCCCCAACCCAACATGATGTCCAGAGCCTCATTTACTATGTATCATGCATAGATGAATTGTGTGATTTTTCCATCCAAACATTGGTTGTGTATTGAGGCTACTGCTGCATAGGGAAGGATTCTTGAAGCCAGATGTGTTAAGGCTGCTGGTTATGTGAGAATATTGAATTCAAGTCCAGCCATTGAAACAGGTTCCAAGAGGCTAAAAATTTCTTAGGGTTCCCATCAGTGTGGATGGTGTTGAACATGATATTAACAGAACCAAGTTGGTAAATTGCTCGACAACAATTCAACACTCCAGTTGGTAATTGTTTGAACACAATTCAAAGCATTTCCTAGAGCTAATTTTTAAAACAAATGTAGTCCCAGAAAAAGCCCTGGATAGGCACTACAACCATCCACACTGTACTGTGGGATGCACTGGGATGAGGTATGGAGTCACGTAGTGAAGATCTAGTCAGGAGTGCCAGGAAATCTCTTTTTGAATTTTAAAAATTGAAATCCATAAGAATTCTGACATGCCTGGTGTGTTGTTGCTTAAGAATCTTCGAACAGATTCACTTGTGTTCAGGAATCTGCCTCTTCTGCAAGTATTCTGTACAAGATATAGTACTGTCCACTCACCTACATCATCTGAAAGATCACCGCTTGAGGTGAACTGAATACACATTTCTAACTTTCAAGGTACCTAAATCTGGGCTAGGAGTGAACATAAGCAAGCTAGCTAAAAACATCTTACTTTTTAACTTTTGATCATATTGGAAACATGAGAGAGCTGTGGGCATCACTAAGCCTATGATGTTTGGTTACTGGTCATATTGGAAACATGAGAGAGCTGTGGGCATCACTAAGCGTATGATGTTTGGTTACTGGTCAAGCTCTCAGAGGTGGTGGTACATTCAACCCAAAATTATCTACAAGATTTTTTCCTAAACTCTCAAGAATGTTAGAACTCAAAATTATGAATACTAAATGGAAATTTCAATTGGATCAAAAGATATGGAAGTTTTTGGTTGAATGAATTGAAAACTCAGCCCCCACTCTAATGGGTAACCCACACAAACCAACTAGCAATGATCATACTAGTATGTACCAAGTATGATCCAGTGTCTCCATAGACCAAAACTACTGAAGCCATCTCTGTGCACCAAATAAGTTTTCCTGCTACAGACAGACAACAAGTAGAATGTTGTTAGTTACAATTGATCAACAAATCAGTAACAACCAAAACTAAGCAAAAAACTATACAACAGTCAGTGACAATAAAATCATGCTATAGTGATTGAGCACAAAAGCAGAGTCTGAGAAAGAAAAAGTTACCATTCAAAGTGTCAGCATCATTTGCATTATCCCCATCTCTGAAGCTAACCAGACAAGCATGGTACATGGTGCTGTGTTATGCTTGAGATGCTGCACTGCAAAGTGTGTGAAGGAAAACACCATGTGACCACTATATCCTCTGTAAGCATCTGCTTTGAGAACTATAAAACCTTTTCCAGCAGTGCATGACACACAGCACCCATATCTCGTATGATGAGGTAGATGAGAGATCCCAGGCAATTCATTAGCTCTGTCCATGCCACAAACCTCTGAAATCCTTGACCTTCCTCCAGACTTTTTGGACCAGGTTTAGAGCAGATCCAGAAGGAACTCCAGTAGGTAAGGATAGATAAGGCTTTCTAGGAGCTGCAGAATATAAGAGCATCTCCAGCCTGATGGCATGGTAGCTTGTGCTGGAAAGGGAGGCCTCCATCCCCCAAAAGGTTAATGCCTCACTCCACAGATCCATCCTGGACTTAGCCTGCATTTTGTGGACGGAAGCCCCTACATAGGAGCAAGCAAGGCTTGTTTGGTCAGAGAAATTGACTATAGGACTTGCCACCCATTTCTTCCCAACTCTAGGGTGCCTCCATTCTCAAACTGGTGTCCAAAATGACCACCATCAATTGACTGTGGCACTTGTGCCCATCCACCCAGTAGCCCATCTCTTCCGACTCTACTGTGTCTCCCCTTTCTCACAATGCTCTAAGAAATGACCACCATCAAGACCCTATATGTAATTGCTATAAAATAATTTACTTACTAGGTTGCACCTCAGCCTGCCACTCCATTGTCTATCAATCTCAACAGTTCACTTCTACTTCAGACCAATTCCTTAAATGAAATCACAATCCTCAGACAATGGCAATTGGCTGGTTATGTCATCCTGACAAAGTCCTTCCCTATTATTATCCAGCCTGCAAAACACTTCCTATGCCACCTTCTTACACTGCTACATGTTACTCCAATAGTCTCTCACCTGCAACTCTGAGAGAAGAAACTCCAGAGACTTGGAAACAAATCTATCCCCCCATCCAAACATTAATCATGATGTTCCGGTATATACCCCTAATCCGAAGCTAAGAACTTCATCTGTAAGTAAATTCTAACAGATCTCCCACAGACTGACTGACTGACTGACTCCCTTCTTTACCTCATCTATGGGAAGACTCTGCCCATCAAGCAAGCAAGCTGCACCAAGCAAAATTGCTTAAATAAGTGCATCTCTCTGTGCTAAGAATCTGTAATCAAGAGTGTCTTCAGCACTTTGTTCATATTTTGGTGTTTTGGACAGCAGCAGGAGTTACAGATCCATTTCGGAGCAATGTCATGCTGAGGCTGTTGAATCGGTCCCGAGAATATTGTCTAGAAGCTTTCCTCCAGTCAGTACCTCGTCGCATCATGGCAGCAAATTCATCATAGCTAATCCGACCATCCTTGTCTGTGTCCACTTCCTCTAGAATACCACTGATCACACTTGTCTCAGCATCTGAAGATGGATCATTATCACCAATAGCTACCCTAAGCTCCTCAACCTCAATGTATCCACTACCGTCGGCGTCAAAGTGAGTAAAAGCTTTATGCAAGTGATCGTCATTGTCAAGCCTTTGAAGGTGAACAGTGGCAGCAACAAACTCGCCATAGTCCAAGGTGCCATTGCCATCGACATCTGCCACATCCATCAGCTGTCGCACTTCTCCCTCAGTCAGTTGAGAACCAATCTGGATCAAGCCAGTTTTGAGCTTTTCAAAAGTGATGGCACCGCTGCGATCTGTGTCCATCATGTCAAACATGTCCCGCAGTTTCTCCACCTCTTCGCCACCAAGAATCTCTGCAATCACCTGCAAAGCTTTCTTCTTCAACTTGTTCATGGCTGAGAATTGCTTCAACCTTGACCGGACCGCATCCAGAGGAAGGGTGGAATTCTTCTTTGCATTCTGCAGCCACGGGTGATCAAGCACCTGCTGTGCATTGTATCGAGCTTTTGGATCAGGTTCCAGCATATGTCGCACGAGTGCTTTTGCAGAATCTGAGACCACAGGCCAAGGGTCTCTCTTGAAGTCGAGAATCCCTCTCAGAATCGCCTGAGCAACTCCCTGTTCCGTCTCAGCCCAGAACGGAGGAACCCCACAAAGCAGAATGTATAGAATGACACCCGCACTCCACACATCGATTTCAGGACCATAGTTGCGCTTCAAAACCTCAGGTGCCATGTAGTAAGGACTCCCCACAATCTCACAGAACTTCTCCCCGGGTTTGAAGAAAACAGAGAGACCGAAGTCAATGGCTTTCAAGGGAGAAGACTCCTTCTTACTGGCAAAAAGGAAGTTTTCAGGCTTCAAGTCTCTATGCATAACCCCGTGTTGATGACACACTTGCACAACTTCCACAATGGTGCGAGTCACAACTGCAGCAGCTCGCTCAGTGTAATGGCCTCTTGCAATGATCCGGTCAAAAAGCTCACCTCCTTCACAAAGCTCCATCACCAAATGCACGGCTTGCTCGTCCTCGTACTCGCCCTTGAGCTTGACGATGTTGGGATGTTTGGGCAAGTGATGCATGATGGCAACCTCACGCCGCACATCTTCCACATCCACTGCCGTTCTCAGTTTGCGTTTGGAGATGGACTTGCATGCATCTTTGTCGCCGCTTTCTATGTCCGTGCACAAGTAGGTGATCCCGAACTCTCCTCTTCCAAGCTCCTTCCCTAACGCGTACTTGTCCGTGATCTTGCACTTGGATTGATTCTTCAGGATTTGTGCTGCCGCAGCAGATGCCGGATATGCTCCTCCTCCATCTTGTGCAAATGGATTCGGTTTTCGATCTTTCTTCGATTGCGATGCCGCCGAGATTCCTACACAACAGTTGCCCATCGCTTCTTCTCCTCTCCGTTTTTCCTCCCTCCTCTTCCACTCCTGACCTATTTCCACCTCTCTTTCATTTGCCGCCGCAAGCTTCAACCCCACGCCCCCCTCTCCACTCCTTTGTTTCTTCTCCTAAAAGATCCACTCTCCGCTGTTCTATCCAACGACCACAGGCGCACACACCCACAGGCACACGCAAAACAGGACCCCTGACAAAAGCTCGCTCCGCGTCAGGAAGAGAAAATCACCCCGAAAAAAAACTCCAAGCTTCAAGGAACTTCTTTGGCCAGTTCTTTCACGAGCATCCAAAAGGAAAGAAGAAGCAAAAAAAATAGAGAAAAAAATGAAAACAACAAGCTATCTACCCTTTACACTCTTACAAGCAAGCAAGTGAGCAAGCAACGGCGAAAGAAAACTCGCAAACTTCAAAATTCTTCAATAACCGAGAATTGGGAGTTTTTTTCTGGCAGTGATTGTAAACAAGTTTCTGTATCAGTTTCGAGGATTCACAACCGATCCTCAACACAAAAATCTGCCCCAAAAAATGAGAATTTTGTTGCGTTGCGAAGCTCCTCCTCCCTTGTCGGGACTGCCTGGCAACGTCTCCTTGAAGAACTGCGGCGAAGAAGAAGAAGAAGGAAAGGTAGCCATTGGGTCCTTTTCACACACCCAACATTCCGCCCATGTGCACATTTTCGCCTCTCTGGTCTAGTCTTTTCGCCTACTAAAATAGACCCAGAGGTCACTTTTTCGTTCACACTGTGCGACAAAGGGGTGGGGGTGTAAACTTCGGGGGGAGTGTACTCAAAATTTTCAAATAACCGGTTTAGGTACACAGCCGCGGTTTCAAGCGTTTAAAACAATTTAAGAACTGCCTGTTCTTTCGTGAAAACCGGAGGTTCTTTGAGGCTTTTGAAACAACCAGAACCGACGACTCTCCAAACCCTTTTCAAAGAACCAGAGTAGCGGTTTTTTATTCTGAAATATTTTAAAGAACCGGAACCGGGGGTTCTTTAAAGTTCAAAGAACCGGAAAACCCTGGTCGGAACTCGGAACCCACCTCTTCGTCCCCCCGCCCCCCCTCTTTTTCTCTTACTTCCTTTTGGGTTTTTTGTTTTTTCTGTTTTTGTTCTTTTTGTTGGTTTTTTTGTTTGGGGGAGGCTTCCTTTGTAAGTTAGTGGGAGAAAGGGATTCTTTTTTCAATTTTTGTGAGGTCTAAAAATTGGCAACAGATGTCCCCACAAAATATACCACCAAATTTAGTCCAAAATGCACTTGGAAATTTTTCTTAAACTCTGAAAAAAATTTATGGCCACAAGTGTCAAAATTTTCCCCCAAAAATGTAAATACTTTTTTTCAGTTTTGGGATATCCAAAATTTGGTGAATGTTTCCAAAAAACATTTAGCAAAATTTGTCAAATTTTACACTACCTAGAAGGACAAAATTTTCCCAAACTTTTGTTCCAAAAAAAGAGAAAATTTTGTTGAAATATAAAACAATACTGGATTACAGTACAGTATACTTGTATTGGTGTATGTGGCTCAACATATGTATTAGAATACAGGTATGAGTACAGTTCAGTATTTTTACTGGTATACATGGTTTGAACCTGAGTGTAGACTACAGGTGTGAATAGAGTGTAATAGTGTATTGGGCATATCTGGATGAGCTTAGGTGTAGAATACAAGTATGAATTTAGAGTCCAATAATTTTACTGGGTATATCTAGTTGAAACCTTCATACCATTGCTCATAGTATATTTACAGTATTAATACCACACATATATACACTTACCAAATCCACATTCACCCAAGTTGCTTATACCTGTATAGATACCAATACCAGACTGGTGATAAAATGGACATATCAATCAGAAATTTCTTTTTTTGAAACAAATTTTGTCACTTTTTTTTTAGGAAAAAATCGGGATTTTTTTTTTGGAAATTTCTTTTAATTGTAAATTAAACTATATTTTCTAATTTATTGCGAAAAATTTTGAAAAAATTTCCATATCACAAAACTAGAAAATTAAATAATAATCAATAAATAAATAGTCCTACTGATATCAATACAAACACAAGTGTGAATGGAAATTTTGGGATGGGAATGAATTTTACTTAAAGTACTCTATTGGGATACAAGTTGTTTCTCTAGGTTGGATTGGTGGTCATCCGCTTGTTCCGCTTTTGGGTTCTCCAAGTGAGTGGGTTTCATTCGTGATGTAATCCAAGGGTGGGTATTGGGTGAAGATCCAAGAACACCGAATTATACCCTAAAAAAGGCCTTGTTGAGTTCCACGAGGACATCAAATTATACCCTAAAAATAGGCCTTGGTAGCACTTGTTATCGTCACCTGATGGAATGGCATCTCACCCTACCAAGCTTCACAAGTTCTTCCTATGCACTACCAGGCTGGAATCTGATAGTACTCAAATTCTTATGCTAAAAATTTGGCAATGTAGCATCCAGAACGAACGTTCACACGAAAGTGCCAAGTTCTTTCCTCAATGACTTCTATAGAAGACCTTGGAAAGGACTCTTCCTAGTAAGCCTATTCTTTGGAAAATACAAAGTGGAGACTTCAACTTGGAAGGAAGGTTCTTTGGTTAATGAAGGTTTGTCCGACTGGGTACGTAGCAAACAAGAAAAAAATTCCCCTCCTTGATACGGGTTATTTCGAACGAAATTGCCTGAGCTATATATGTCTGCGGTCTTTTTCGAACGAAATTGCCCAAGATATATATGTCTGCGGTCTTTTTCTGAAGAAATATACGAGAAAAGACCAGGGTCTTTTCGTTCGTAATAATAATATCTGTGAGGATTGTACAACACCTGAAAATCGTGCGGAAATTTTCTTCCATTTCAACCTTCCTGTACGTATTCTCCGTCACAAATTAAAATAATTATTATAATTTTCCGGTTTTTCTTTTTTTGGTATTTGTGGTATAGCCGAACTGCTGGCAATCATGCATAATAAAATTTAGCCAAATTTGTCTCTAAACAGGACAGAAAGTAAAAACAATTTCAAGCTTCTTTCATATTTATGGCTACATGCTAAAACCCAATCAAAAAATCTGGCAATATTTCCAAATACATTTGTAGAAATGTGGCAACTAGAAGAGAAAAAAAAACACACACAAACACACCCATATTTTTAGCCATTTTGAAATTTCATTTGGTCAAACTGCTAAATTTAGCCAAAAAAAGCTGCTCACAATCATATAAAATGCAAATATTTAAGGAGGGTTTTCTATTTTCCAAATTCTAACACCTTATGAAATTGTGAAAGGAAATTATTTGAAAGTCGAACTTTGTCACAATGTCTTCTCCAACTCTGCGTGTCTGTATACACACATGCCTGCCAGCCACAGTGAACCAGCACCCACCACCGCACCATGAAGGATGGATGGTAAGTGGTCAGGAAACAATTTTCTGTTGGGTTCCAGTTCCTTAGCTAACCATCATGGTTGCTATTTTTTACTACCTACCTAACTAACAACCCACAAGCAGGTTGTTAGTAGGTAGGTAGTAAATACAACCCTTACCTAATAGTTATCTATTTTCCTACCTACCTACCTACATATGAGATCTGTTTCTTACAGAATTGGTTACCAAGGTGAAACCATATACTAACTCAGTTGAGGTTCATCCACCTCAACTGAGTAATAACAGGCATCCAGTGGATGGTGCGCTGGTGGGTGCTGGTTCACTGTGGCCATGCCTGCCTACCCTCCCATCTCCGTAAGTTGGACGGAGTGGTGTTGAACATCCCTAAGACCAACGTTGTTCACCCAGCCAAGCCAAGTTACAGAGGAAATACGGCTATTAAAAATGAACTTAGGCCACCATATCCTTGCACTATTTCACCTGGGATGAAATTTGAGCCATTTATGTTTACTTCTACCTAAAGCAATTCACTAGGGCAATTCAATAAGTTAGAATTTATTTATTTATTTTTATTTTAAATAAATTATATATTTTTATTAAATTATATATTGCATTATGATTATGTATAAAATCATTAAATGTGTGTATGTTAGATATAATGACATTATATTTGAATATATTTGTATATATGTATTTATGAATGACATTGTCCATACATAATATTTAATGTGTAATGCCCCCAATATATTACAAAATATTATAACTAAAAATATAATATAGCATTGGATGTTGACATAATATATTAATTGTTTACAATGTGATATGAAATATTAATAAATATTTTTTTTAATTTACATTTTTTTTATTTTCGCCATAAACTCCTTTGCATAAACAAATGTTGCAATTTGTCAAATCATATTTTCTCATGAAAAAATATCCTTTGAGTTGTTAATAAATTTAAAAACTCAACATTGTTTCCTTTAAATAGTTTGGAATTTTTTTAAATTTTTCTTTGTTATATATGTGTAAACCTTTGAAAAAAATTTAAAAGAATTTTTCATTTTTTAATTTGAACAAGATATGAGAAAAATGATATATGGTATGTTACCATCAATTGTGTTTCGAGAATATGTTGACCATATACAAACCATGCTTTGACAAGAATATTAGCAATATAAACCATTATTTTATTTTATTTTTAATTCAACAAATTCATTATTTATAAATTATTTTTTTCATTATCGGTGAATTTAGTGGGTGAATTCACTATGTCTATAACAATTGGTCTTTGATCACTAAGGGGCATAATGGATTCATTAAAAAAAAATCTAGGATGAAATTTGAATAATTTCATTGGAAACCTATTGAAATTCCTAGTGAACTTGGTCACACCCCATACTAGGGTTTGGGTCTTCCAACATATATATATATATAAGATGATAACCCCATTTTCTAGCATTATTAATGTGATCACTTAAATCTTACAAAAACATAAACAAACATTTGTTGTGGTCTTTTAGGAAATCCCATGTGCATAATGAATACACAAAGGTAAATAAATATTCAAAAACATACTCAATAATAACCTTACAAAGAGCCATGTGGAAATTTGAATGCTATCAAATGTATTTTAAATAATGTTTAGACTTCAAAACCTCACCTCTAGATGGTCTTGCAATATAGTGTTCAACAAAGGAAGTAATGGTGAGAACACTCACAAAGGAATCAATGGTAGGAAGACCTTTGCAATTTTCATTTGATAAAACCCATCATTTTTTTCAAAGAGGTTGTCACTTGCAACAACATTGAAATGGTGTAAAATTGGAGGCAACAATTGTTTTCATAGTCATAAGACAACATTGTTGAAGAACGTATGAGGACTTGTTTCTTAGTGGAATTGTACATCTATGACTGGAAATGAATGATTAGGGTTTTTACTAGTCTTGTTTGTTTTTTTTTTTTTATGGTTGCAAATCTACATTCATTAAAAGAGATTCTTTGTGGGTGAATGGCCTATTGTGTTCATGTGGAAGAGTTCATTACTTATCTACATGTTGTTAGTTCTTCAAGGCTCTTTTTGGTATTTTTTTCGAATTGGATCACTAGATTTGGTGATGGTAGGAAGATGTGGATGCAAGGTGTATAAGTTGCAGGTTGGGATTCAGAAGAGGCACCAAGGTGAACAAGAAAAAAATATAAGTTTAATGGGCAATTGTTGAAGTTTGGATGTGGTTTTTCAAGTTTATGTTGCATTGAAAGACTATCTCTAAATATGTGTTGAACTATTGGTGAAAATGATGCAAAACATAAGGGAATTTGTAGAGTGAATCTTAATGGCTTTTGTTCCAAGAGTAACTCAGCTTGGAATTCTTCAATTTGTGGGACAACATATTTGGTGTTTCGAGAGTGAAAACCCTTGTTGGATTTTGGAGGGGGAATTCATGTTGGATAGTTCTAGGATTTGGGGTTGAATGGGAATTGTGTAGTCAAGGGATTGATCTAGGATTATAATGTTATGAATACTCTTAGGAATTGTTGTGGTAATGGGATGAGGGAATGCCATTAAAATTGAGTTGTGACCCTATGAGAGATAATTCGGAGCATTTTGATTCACCTAAGTCTCTTTGATGTTTAATTTGCCATTAAAGGAGGGGAATAGTTCTTGGTGACACTTGAATTATGTAGCATATAATTTATTTTGTTCAACATTGTAGTCTATAAACTAGTTGAGGCATTTTCTTATGAACCGTCTTTTTGGTATTAGAGCAAATGAAGTTTTGGACAAACATTTAATAAAGTGTGGTGCAATTTGGGAGAAAATAAATTCATTCAACCATGTCCAATTTTGATGATGAGGCATTTCTTATCAAGACTGATATGCAAGCAATTCATGATTGACACATTTGTAGAAGCTTTGATGAACTAACTATGTTAGAGACCCCACAAGTTGGTTCGATAGTTTTAAAAGTTGTTGGTTTTGGTGTGGTGACTATGATAGGCTTTAATTCGACAAAAGCAAAGGTGGGTGACATTGCCGTCAAAATCACACATAATGGGTTCATATCCAGAACACAAATCTAGACAAAAATGCAAGATGGACCAAGAGGTTGACAAATCACAAAACGTTTCTAACATTAATTCCATTTCACAACCTACCTTGTATAATGATTATAGATTCATTTTCTTGAAGACTAAAAAACTACCCAAAGTGGAAGATATTTGGGTGTCGCATTATGCTAAGTATCGTCACCATTTTACTTGTTTCTTTATTCCTAACATAAAAGTATTGTTTCAAGCAAGAGATAAGATTCTCAAAGTTGAATCTTTTGGACATTCTTCATGATTGTTGTGTTAAAGGCTTTGTTAAGACATCGGACTTAAATACCACTAGTAGTTGGACAATTCAAATAAGCAATTATTTCATTCACTCCAATTCATTTTCAATATCTTGTTCCCATAATTGAAGGGGAACAATAGGAATTATTTGGATGAAGAAATGTAGAAAACGTTGTCCATTTTATGATTATCTATAGGAAAGGTGATCATGAGTTTAGGAATCATGTTGGCATTTTGTCATTTGATGAGATTTTTTTCCCAAAGGAACCTAATGTGGAACATTGGTTATTCGTGTCATTGGATTCACATCTATAACCATAATTGGATTTGATCCAAGTGTTGTTGAAATTCGAGACCTTGCAATTGAATAACACAATCAAGATTTTTCATGAAGGTTGCATTGTGGGTTAAAACAAGACCAAGGATTGATGGAAGACAATGGTCCCTCATCCAAACCCAACAAACCAAGTTTTTTTATAATATCATGTGGCCATTTGGAAAACATTAAACAACAAACTAATTAGAGAATTAAATTAATATGTTCCTCGATTAAGGGATATATGGGTTATAGTAGAAATGGAACTAGAATCTTTTTGTGTCCAAATCTACAAACTTGAAATTGACAACAAAATTAGGATTGGAAATAAACTCATTAGGACAATATACACAAGCAAAAATTCACATCTTTTATGTTTGATCTACTTTAGAGGATTGTACAGCAAATTAAAATGGGGATTTGTCGAAAAAAACAATGTGTGTTTTAGTATCAGAATGGATAATTACTAATTAAAGCTATGGGATCATAAAGGAAAGAAGAAATACTTGAAGCAGACAACCTTAAAAAAATATTTCCTATCTAGGATTCTTTGTGTTTTCACCCAAAATGATTGACATGGGATGGATGAATTGTTATGGGGAAAGGATTTAAAGGATGTGTTTAATCAGATAAAAAGGTTGCAAATGGCAACAAAGATTTGTGAATATGATGAGGAAATTTTTTTCAAGATTGTTAGACTTAATCTACAAGGAAAGGCCCAGGACTGGTACAAGAGGTTGAACCTTATGCCTTTTGATTAGGAGACCTTGCGGATTTTAATGTTGGCCAAATACAGAGTGTACGATGGAGAGGAATTGAGAGTGAAAATGGATGTCATCAAATAAAAGCCCATGCAACATGTTTAAAATTATTATGATAGACTATAACATCTATTTGTGAAAGGAAGGATCCTAAATGCTAAAAGGAGGAGGTGGTTTTTGGCCCATCTTAGGCCAAAAATTAAAAAACTTTGTGTGGTGTGCACCTATGTGGACATGATTGAGCTTTTGGCTTCAACCATTGAAATTGAAAAGGTTATGGGTAATGGTCGAAGTTGACTAATTGGTCTTTCTTGACTAATGAACATGTATATTTTGACTAGAGGCTACAGGCTTGAATGACATGTGTATCTTTTGACCAATCAACTTGGTTGAAATGACCTATTTCACTATTTGTTAATTTGCACATCTAGTCAAATTGGACAAAAACTTGATCACCTTGGTCAAAATGACCAATGATGTCTAGTCAATTGGAACATTTAGTCAAGTTGGACATAATCAAATGACATCTCTGGTCAAAATGGCCAATGTTATTATAATCAAATGGGGCATCCTACCTACCTATCTACCATATTTTACAACCTTTTTACCTACCTACCTACCTACAACCTACCAGCCTACCTACTTGCCTACCTACCTTCTACAACCTATTTATTTATAATAGGGGAACCTTTTGAACCTTTAAAGGATGAGTGGGAGGCTGAAATGAGTGAAGGAGAAACATCAACAAAACAACAAATTCATGTTTAAAATGAAACGTTGATCAATTTCTTTAAAGGATACAATGGCAAGGAATTGCCTCAACTTGCAATTCCAAGTAGCTCAAGTGTATGTCAATTGTGCAATATGATGGGCCACAATGCTTCTTCATGTTAGAAACTCTCCGAAAAACCCAAATGTGGTAAATGTGAAGGGGGCATGACACACTCCCAAGTCCCTTGTTATACCCAAAAGGGGTCCAACTATGTCAAATTACGGAAGTAGTTTGGGACTTAGAGTCGCTCCTAGCTTCCAGCACTAAAGGGGGTGAGAGGGGCGTGCTGAAAGCTCCGGGATAGATTAGGAAGAGGGACAAGCTTACTCAGTTATCGGTCTTGCATCCAAATCCAACCCACAAATGGGTTAGAATTCATTCTGCACCTTTTTGGTGTTGGGACAAGCCACGGGCAACTTGGACCCACTTGACTCACCACGGCCCGGACTTGGGGGAAGCCACCACCTTCCCCCATATAGTATTCTCTGCAGCTCTCCATGGGACTTACATCCAAATGGCTCTTTTTTCCGGGACTCCCAAAGTGGAGTCCCGAAACTGTCCCAATTTGGACTCCTGCGACTTTGGACGCTCATAACTCCTCACCCCGAACTCGGAGCGGGACGAGGTTTAAACCAAAGTTGTAGCTCTTATGGAGAGCTTTTTAATGGTGTGTCGCACTTCACCTGCACACACCGGAATCGGGTCGATTCCCGACTTTTAGTGGTCGGGAGTCAAACTGGCAATTTGATTCCCGGCCCTTCTTTCGACCATTACTTGTGCTAAAGATGTCCAAATGGCTCATGCAAGGCCATTTTAGACATCTACACTTCAAAACCTTTCCAACGGTATAAAGAACACCTCAATGCGAGGTGTTTTGGCCCTTGCGATTACGCTCTAAGTTTTTGGGAGTCTCGGAGGACTCCCAAGTCCCATTTTCGAGAGTGTGAGTGGCAACCTCACAACTCCCTCAAAGTGGGGTTGCAACATGGCATAAGACGAAAAAATACGGACTTAAAATGTTCGTATGGTTATGGATTAGGTCATGTTGAAAAGCATTGTTGGAAGAAAAATGGAAAAGGTCTTCCTGCCACTACCAACTACTTAGAGGTATTAGTCAATGATGAGGAAGCCACATTAACACAATTAAATAGATTGTGTGGAGTGAAGAATAACGTATTTTTAAGAGAAAAAGTGCCAAGGCATAAGAATCCGGTTGTCATTCCTAAAATTGATTGGAATGAAGAAGAACCATTTAAGGATGGCAAAGGAGCACAAAAAAGGTTTGGGGAGGTGACAAATACTACCAAGTCCAAAATCCTTACGCACTTTTTGAAAGGCAAAATATCATTTACTCCTCTTGAGACGATTCTAATTATTCTTAATGAATTTGAGTATCTTGAAATATTGGTGAAACTTGCTAGAAGGTGTAAAGATGAAGAAATTCAACAAGTCATTCACATTGCTAAAATTCTTGTTATACCCACCATAAAATGGGTGAGTATCAACAGAAACCATAGGGATAAGGCTTTACATCTAACAATTAAAGTGTGTAATGGTTTGATAGAAGGCCTTGTAGATACAAGTGCCTCTATGTCAATAATGGTTATAGTTATTATTCGAGAATTAGGGATTATGCATCTAGTATTAGGAAATGAAAGCTACAAAATAACATTTTGTACTATCACGAAGGCATTGGGTAGAATCATGAACATCCCTATAAAGGTTGGAAACTTTTGGTGTGGCATGGTTTTCTTATTGTGGACATTGACAATTGCAATGTCCTTTCAGGTTTGGACTTTTTGATGAAAATAAGGATGGTTATTGATATCGAGAAAGGAAAAATTCAAGTGCAAAATGGACTAGGTATGGAAGTTGAATTACTACCATTAATTATTGTCAACATGTTGCAACCTGTAAGTGAATAGAAATTCTTACACCATGTCCAATGGATTGCTGAAAGAATGCAAGGTTTATCATTAGTGGAACAACCGCAGTTGAAAGCATGACTTATCCCCAACAATCTAGATGATGATAAGGAATTTGAATATGATATGAATGAGTTTGGAAATGAAGCATAAGATGATCAAAATAATATCTTGCATGAAATGACATTACCTATGGAAATATGATGGATCAAAGGTTGGATGATCTAATTAGGGAGGATGCACCAACACAAATGGTGAATTTGATTTTTTAGCGATAACATTAATAATTGTTGGAAGGACAATTGATAGAAGATGATGACTATTAAGATTGGATTAAATGGGTGAAGGCAAAAGAAAATGAACAAATTACAAGCTTTATTCTCAACCCAATATTGTCTATTCAAACTCTAAAATTTGGGAATCCATCTAATTCTTTTGGGGTCTCTTTAGATGGAAATAGATGGATGGAAATTTGTTCCAAGATTTAGTTCAATTTAGGGTTGACGAAGTTGTAAAACCATGAACTTTTTAATCTCTTGCAAGAGTATCAAAATATTTTTGTTCGATAGAAAGGGGAATTAAGCATTTGCAATCTTGGAGAACACACCATAGATACACAAAGGTTTCCACCTTGTAGGATGATTCTTAGAAGGTTGTCTTTTGGGGAAGAAAGTAAAATGAATTACTAGATACATGAACTTGTGTAATTGGGAAAGATGCACATGAACATGTCTAAATATGTTTGCAAAACCACATTTCCAATAAATAAAGATGGAAGCAAGAGGCTTTGTGGTGACTATCAACCTTTGAACACCTAGACTAGGCAAGATTCATTTCCCGTGCCTTTGATAGAAAATGTATTGACATAACTTGGAAAATCCTCATGGTTTTCTACTTTGGACCTAAAGTGAGGTTTCTAGCAAATCAAGACGGCGGATGAAAATGTTTGGAAAACTGTTGTGATCACTAAGTCATGATTTTTTGAATGGAATGTGATGCCATTTGGATTGAAAAATGCAACAATCACGTTCTCCAGGACCATGGTAGAAATATTTAAAAATAGACTAACCAATTCCTTATAATTTTTGTGGATGATGTCAACATCCACAATAATGATTGGAATGAACACTTGGAGCACCTCGAGTTAGTTTTTGAAAGGTTAAGGTTTGTTAACATAAAATTGAACATATGAAAATGTTGTTTTGGGGTTTGAGAGATTGTTTTCTTTGGGCGTGTGGTTAATGAATAGATAAAAATTAAACCAAACAAAAATGTGTGTTGTTTCTAGCTTTCCAATTCCTTCATCCATCATGAATGTGTGGGCTTTTCTAAAGCTCATTAGGTATTAAAAAACATTTATCTAGGGTCATGCCAAAATTGATAATCCCTTATTTGATCTAACCAAGAAAGATTTGTCATTCTAGTGGACTCTACTTTGTGAATTGGCATTTCATACCCTAAAACATAAGCTATTAGAGGTTCTTGTGCTGACCAGACTAAGTTTTTGAAAACATTCATACTAGACATTAATTATTCAATACAAGGAGTTGGCTTGACGATTCTTTCACAAAAGAATGGAAGGCAAGAATAGGTAATTACATATGCTAGCAATTGTTTGACCCCTTTGCAAAAGTGTTACCATCCAATGGAGGGAGAATGTTATGCTCTAATTTGGGGGATTATGCATTTCGTATAGTTTTTGCATAAAACCTTTTTGTTGAGGATTAAATCACAAGCCTCTAAAGTGGTTGACCATAGTCTCTGATGCAAATGGAAGAAGGGGGAGGTGGATTTCTATGTTATAAAACTTCGATTTTAAGATTGTCTTGACCATCTTGGGAACAAGCATACAAACATTGGTGCATTGAATAGAAACCCAATTTTTATTTCGAATGAAGAAGTTTTCTTGGTGGAAATATTGAATAAAATAGTAACCAATATGGTGTGGATTTGTAAGGGGCCTTAGGTTAGTAAACTTAAGTATGTTCTTAATCTAGGGCAAGTCTATTTTTGTGATGGCCTTGAAACCATTAGCCCATGGGCTAACTATGAATACATTTCCGGTGATGATTTATTTATTTATTGGCTTGAACTTAGTTCAAATATTTGAGTGTTGTGTGGTTTCCTTTAGGCCAATCTTCTTTAATAGCTACGTTGAATCCACTCATGGATTGGGTTTAGAGTTCAAACCCTAAAACCCATCTTTTTATTCCTAACCTATTACTATAGATGTGTTTTGTTTCATATGCACATGGATTTTTGAGTAATGTGTGATTATGTGGCTTGCATGTCACCTTCAACTGTAGTTGGGTAGAATCCATTATGGATTGGAGTTCAATTGCCCTTGAAAGTAGTTTTATGTGTCTATGTTTTTTTTACATATTTTGAGCTCACAATGGGCTTATGGCATGTAGGTTACTTGAATTGCAGTAAGGCATAATTTAGATTCATAGATTAAGTTAAAATAATTTTTTGATCATTCAAACAACCAATTTTTATCTTTAATCAAAATTTTGTAGCCAATATTTACACCAAAGACAAAATTATGTAGTCGGTATTTCACCTTGAACAACAACAAGATCGCATTTTACCTTCATCCAATGAAATAGGCAATAGCCACCTTGCATTGACATGTTATGGCATGGAATTGCCATAAGATTATCCAACAATTAACTATTGTAGCTTGCTAATTGCCTTTACCCAAATAACTGGTGCCACCTCAACCATACTTAAGGCAAGTTGGGAAGGTTAGTTGAACTACCTTGGGAAAAAAAAAAAAACCATGCCAACAAGATAAATAATGGTCATTTATCTTTAACATAATTTGATAATTTTGGAAAACATGTACAATAAATACCCATTACTTTGATTGGAATTTCTTTTGAAGCTTGTACAAAGTTTAAACTGATGTTGGTTGGTTTAAATAACCATTGAACATGTTTGTTTTTTTTGTTTTTTTGGGACCACACACATTATCATTATTAATATATATCAAAATTGGTTAAAAATTGTTAGTTATGCATAAAAGTAGATTATCAAATAAGTAATTGAAAATAACCAATTAACATGCTACTTATATATTAGTTGTATTAGTGTTCAAAATTTAGCTAGGTTATCAAAATTTGAAAACTCAATACCAAGTGGTCATGAATTTAACCAATTATGAAAAGATCAATAGTCAATTAGTAAGTTCAAGTTATTAATAACCACCTTGATAACTAGGTCAAAATTTAATGGCTAGCAAACATGGGTTTAAATTAGTATTGTGAGGGTATTTAGTTTGTAGAGTTAAAGTTGAGGGTTCAAGTTCTTGTGATCCAAACTTGAGTTGACACCTTTTTGTTGAAACTAACACAAGATAGACCATGAAACTAGTCTTTTGCTAGATTTGAAATTGAAACTAGATCCATGAAAAGACATTTAAAAATCATGCACAAAGTCTTGAGATAAGAAATTTAATATTTTAAAATACATTGATAACTAGGATAAACTTTATAATTAAATATTTATTTTAATTAGTTGTTGAACTTCATACTCACATAGACCTTTTTAAAAATTTGTTGTCAAACTTTGTACCTATGCAATTTTTAGCATTTGAAGAATGTGTAACGTGTACATGAAATTGGACCCGATTTTTTGAATTGACCCTAGAGGTTTTTGAATTTGAAAAAATGTGCTAAAACTAAAATTGAAGGACTTAATAATTGAAAGAACTGGGCTCAAACCCTCACTCCGAGAACCTCTAAATAAATTTAGCAATGTCAAAATTGGAACCAAGGTCCTCTTCAAAGGAAGACCCCCACAAAACCAATTTAAACGTTTAAACTCACTTAGCTGAATATCAAAATGATTATACCGGTCAAACACCTGTACCATGGTTAAGGCCTTAGACAGATTTTTTTATATAAAAATTCTTGTAGTCTTTTGGACTTTACGGAACAAGCCAAATTTTTTGGTTATGTCCAATTGTGTCCATTGCAGGCATGTGAACATGCAGATATGGGTGAAGCCGTTTCTCCTCGGTTTATGTACAAATGTACTATGCTTTCCAACAAGGGTGCTCTTAGCTTGAAGTTCATATTGCCAATTTTTAAAAGAAAACATGGGGCCAAGAAGCCCACAAGTTGTGAACATAAGTCAGATGTTTTGCACCCATGCCATTACCAAGGCATAGGTAGTTGTTTTGCACACAATCCAATAATCCTACCCCTGGAAGAATACATGCCCAAAAAAACAAAAAAAAAACCGTAGAGTAAATCTAGAGGCATAGGGAGGGGGGTTTGTGGGGCCACCAGATAATACCATCAAGAGTCAAAAAGCCAAAAAAGAAAAAACAAAAAAAAAGGACAAAAAAACTAACCGATCCAAATAATAGTAAAAACTCTAAAACTGGTGATCTAACCTAATTGTCTAATTTTCTGACCTAACCTAGGGTCCAGTGTTTGTGTTTTTTTGTTTTTGGTTTTGTTTTGTGTGCAATTTTGTGATGTAGGCAAAACAACGATCATTTTTAGCAAAATTTGAGTATTAGAAAATATGAGTGGAAAAAAAAAAGATGTCCTTATATATTTTAGCTACCTGCTTGAACCATGTATTTGATGACTTTAAAATATTTTCTAGAACCTTTTTCAAAATTTGGTGAATCTTTTCTTTCAAAAAAACATGAAGATTGTGAAAAAACAATTCAAAATTTTTGTACAAAAACATGTGCTGAACCTAACCCAATTCTCTAATCATCTAATCAACCTAATTGTCCAATTGATCTACCCTAACAACCAAGGATTGTGTAAAACTTGATATGTTAACTTCTTCCAAAAATGGGTTGATTATCTATCATGGTTGGAGTCGGGACCAATTATTTCAGACAGTGAAAATAAAAAGTAAACATAAGTAAAACATTAGGGTTCAAAATTATGAGACTTTTGGAGGGGTTTATGCTAATGTTCTACTAAAAAGTCATAAAGGAATGCAATTTTGTAATTTCTTCATGGAGTTAGGCCATCCATCATCCCTATATGACAGAAATCCATGCCACAAGGCAACATTCCTTATCATTGTTGTTTTGTGAAGAATGGCACTTCATTGAACATATAGATCCTAATTTCATGAAGGGTACTGAAAAGTTAAAGTGGGCCATTAATTCAAAATACATCTTTCTATTATACCATCATGGTTTTAACTTGTGAATGATGATTTATCCATGCTAATGCAATTCCCAATTAACACAATATAATGATTATTAATATAATCTTTGTCTTATTGCCACAAATAATTGTAATCCATGATAATACCCTAAACCTTATATCCTAAACTCACCCCCCAATGTACATTATCTGATATATGTAATGGTGTTCATTATCTTATATGTAAATAGTACTTGTCTCAAACACACACTCATTCAAGTGAAGTTTGAATGATGATTTCCATTGTAATGCCACTTCCAATGAACATTAGCGGAATATGAAATGGTCTTTATCCCAATACATGAAATCAATGGATGGATGGATGAATTTTTGGGTGAGTGAATGCATGGTTTATTTCTCCTTTTGTTGTGTTCAGTTGTCTCATTGGGTGCATGCAAATTATATCCTAAAACTGGTTGTCAGGTTTGAACTAGTACCCCTTCCTAAGATCATGGGTACTTATTCATTTTTATTTGTTGTTGGAACCCAATCGCAATTTGTGTAGGGTAATGCCCTCAGGATTGGACCATTCCAAAATAAGTGCACCTTCATCTCATGGGTGACCTTACTTCAAGGACTTTGTTAGTTTCAAGAAAGGCATGTTACATTTGTCAAGCACTTCACAACTTTCTTACAAAACAATATGGTTGACAACGCAACATGGGTAGTGGCAGATTTGATCGTCAAACAATCAGACACAAGCACTACTACTACTAGTCAAGATTTCAATTTTCAATATGCATGTTCATCATCTTCTTTTCTCTTTCAATCTGCAACAATGGTAAGAGCTATGGCAGGGCCTTTGTGCAGCGAATCTTCTAAACTCCTTACCATTACCAAGATGTCGGAGCATTGGGAGTCACCACCACAGAAGAAGCCACCCTTAAACCACTTTACATAGCATCAAACAAGTCGAAGAAGAAGAGTATACAGCATTACTCAACTTGGAAGGTTTGGTTGACGACCGTTGGAAGCATGCAAGTATGGCATGATAAAAACATATATGTTGGACAAATGGCGATGAACAAGCCCAATCGATTGTGGTATATTAGATTGAGCTGTTTTTTATTGCAAAATTGTTTTGTGGAACTTTTTATTGTGATTGGTATCATTTTAAAGATATTTTTAATGTTCTATAAATACATTTAAATTAAAAAATTTCTCTTTTCCATTTGGGAATAATTTTTCTTGAATCACATAACCATTTTCATATTTTGTCACAAACCTTGGCATCTTTTCTCTCCTCCTCACAGCTACTTCTCCCCTTTTCAAAAGGAAACTTCATATTAATGAGATTTAAAGGGGAAATTTTTACAGTTGTGTGTACTTGTTCTTTTAAGAATCTAACTATTGTCAATCACCAGTTCAACCAATGGCTCTTTCATAATAATGTACTTTCATGTCGGTTACAGTGGGCAATGAGCATCATCAAGCATGAACTACTGTTTGAAAGTTGTGCCCAGCCATTTTCCTCCACTTTGCTGCACAAAACTTTTGCGCGTGCAAGGATCAGAAGAGATCCCCGATATTTCTGATCTTCACACGCAACCTTGAACAAATTTTTTTTGTAGCTGCTGAAATATTTTTGTCAAGGTGAGTGGGTGTGTGTAAGAGCAAGCCAATCCGATGTGAAAATCCCATAACCAGAGAAAACATCCAACACATACTAGAAGACAAAATGAGACCAAAATGAGCTAGGGATTCATGAAGCCCACTCCCTGCTGCTCCTGCTACGACTGGAAATCTTCAATACCCAGTGCTGTTTAATCAGTCAGAAAATGACTTTTTGGGGGGGAAGGGAGAGGGGAACATGTGAGCCCACTTTGTTGTCTCTGCCTGAGAGACTATGGACCAATCTACATAGTTTTCATTTGGTCCCACGCTTTGAGGAACATTCACTAGGTATGACTGTGAATTGTGAGTTCAATTTTTGGAGGAGACACTTTCAGTATTCTTTTTGACTATTTTAATTTTTTTTTTCCTGCTTTTTAGTGCAAATTCTGCCAATCTCTTGGAAAATATGGCATAGAGTAGAGTAAAGCCCAAGGCAGAGAGCTTTACTGAAACAAGGGTCCATGTGAAGTGGGCCCTGCTGCTGAGGGCTTTACCTGGTGTAAGAACATGATTATGGTTTGTTTTCTTCTTCCCAAGATACCCAATTGGTTTAACTGGAAATTAAAACAAAGGAGGGCATTTTGAAAATGTCTTCCAAATAGCGGAGGGAAATTAGGTTGCACTAAAAGAACTGGACCAGGTTTTTTACATGGAAAGACAAGGAACCCTAAGGACCCTGGACATTATAGAACAACTTAGGTTTCACCTGATCTCGCATTTTGTGCCATGCTCACTAGGAACAATGTAGTTTTTCATTTGAATCCACATATCTTGAGGAAAGTTCATTTGTGTTATATTTCGAGTTCATTTGCAATAACACAAGTGAAATTACATTGTTCTTTGTGTGTCTCGATGAGGACAAACGTTCTGTTTTTTTGGGGAGAATGAATGAACTACATCTTGAGGAATGTTCACCAGGAACAAAGTAGTTTTCCTTTGATCTTGTGTTATGAGGAATTTTCACTGGGGTTACAGTTTTCTGTGCATTTTGAGTTCGTTGAATTGTGAGTTCTTTTTGGGCGTGAGGGAGATTACAGAACAATGAACCAGAGTGAACCACATCCAGGAACACATTAACATGGATGGATGGTGCATGGACAGGACATTTTTTTTCATTGGGTTCTTATTCCCAGCTATCCTCACCATAGCTGAGGGTTCAAAAGTATACTGGACGTTTTAAAGTCAGGGTTCATCCAACTATATGGCCTCAAAACAGGAAAACAGGAGTGGTGCATTCATGGTGGCTGGGTCACACCAGCCACAACAATGCAGTTTTTATTCAATCACACATTTTGCAGAATGTTCATTCGGTGTTCCTATGAACTTGTAAGTCCAATTTTTTAGGGGAGAGACTTCAGAACAATGTAAGCTTTAATGTGATCCTACACTTTGTCAATTGTACAAGTAAGTTTTACAGGATCAAAACCACTTTTGATGCATTAAAATTAGCCACATAAATGTTGATGTTTTGTGCAAGCAATATAGTGTTTTGTAAAGTCACAGAAACTTGGCACCAGGACCCCAGTTTGCTCAAACTTGGGCTTGATATTCCAGGAGTGGGGTTTCGTCCCCAGTGTGGCTGACTTCAGGTATATTAAAAGACTAGGGATGAAACAGCACAGAGGGGGGTCAAACTGGGGATGACTTTAAAGATAACTTTAACACTTAAAGGACTTACAAGAGCAGAAGTGCCATTTTCTTGTAATGTGGAATGGTTTTGTGTATCTCTATGGAGTGCAAACTTTTGCAGTTCTCATGGATTATTGGAGGTTTTGTTCAAGCAACAAAACCTCCCAAAACAGTTAGGGTCAAGAAAATTTGTGCAGACCTGAGTGCTTACAAGAGCTTATGGCATCTTCAACTGGTGTCAGAGCCAAAAGTTTTGCTCCTCCAACAACAATCTGGTTCATTTCAAAATGGGACAAAATAATTTGGAAATCCTAATTTGATTTTCCAAATGTTAGTTGCCTGGTATGTGATGTGCCAGGAGCAGAATGCGATTGACAGGACTGCAGATACAAACACATTCTTAAGTTGATTTGCACAATTTGGTATGGTTCATATGTCTGCAAAGATTGGTCTGTTGTTCTAACTTCCTACTCTTTGAAGACAAGACTGCATATGACAAAACAGATCTTGGTGGCAAGAAGAGGAGAAGACCTGAAGATTGTAATATCTCAGCAATGCTTTGCTGTTAAAAAATGATGTGATTCTAAGAGAGAGCTTAGAAGTACCTCCTCTGAAGTCCAAATGTCTGAACCTCACCCTCGTAAGTAGCCATGCATCTCACCAAACTGCTGCAAGGATCATCAGCTGGTTGCTATGTCCCAATTGGCATGTGAGTGAAATTCAGAAATAGTGACATGCTTGGCAGTCATCTGAGAGATAGACATACATGTCAACTGCATAATAGAGTATCACGGTGGTGCAAGAGAGCACATGCCTGAAAGATCTCAGAGATTTGTCACTGAAAATGACAGCAGTTGCAAATAAAAATCACTTGTGTGCATGTAGCAACAAATGAGAGGTACCATTTTCTTGAGAACAGACCATACTGGGCTCTTGTGATCTCTGTGTCCAGAAAAAGCAAGCTATTGCCTCATTTCACCTCTGGTTGTTGTCATGACCTGGGATTGCGAGGTCTCCAGTAATATTTCCCTTCAGATTGTGCACTTGCTTTCAAGCTCACCATTGTGTCCAGGACCCCATGAAATATGATGATTAAGTCTCACTAAACGGGAAGGAATGCCATTGTCTGCAGTTTGGACATTGTTGCCATCTCACACCTGTCCAGCAGGAAACAAGATTCATAAATTAGTACAAAGAGTACTCAGCATCACAACCTAAAAGAACGAGATTCTAAAGGATATAGAGCCTTCATATAGGCCAGCAATTCTCTACACAACCAACCAACCAACACAAGGGCTAAGGATAAGAGTGAAGACAGAAGATTGGGAAAAAAGGGCCATAACTTAGTTGAAGAAAAAAGAGTACTTTTCCAACACAGCACAAGAAACACCTTGGAAGAAACATCACCAGGTTCATCATTGTGCAGATTATAGCAGTTTCCACAACTAGTCGCAGGCTAGTGAAAGTAACAAACCACAAAGGAGGAGAGCAACTTACAAAGCTATTTCTGTGGAGTTGCAGCTGCAATCAACATAAACACACTTGAACGGTGCATTTCCACTCAGCACCACATGTCTGAATCATCACCAACAGGAAGGTAACACCTGAATTGCATGATCCACCCTAGGACCAACATTTCAATGACCCTACTCATCCAACTCTTTGGGTGACAAGAATGCAACACCTATGGCTCCACACCATTGTATTGTACACACAAAGTTCACCCCTATGATGTCCATCCATAAATTTACTTCAATTTTGCTTAAAACAACATACTTAATGGCGGCAGGAACAAGAGAAAAACAACCTGCAACTTTTGCTTCTCCAACAGTGCATGGTAGCAGTGACACAGTAGATTGAAATCAATTGAGTTACAAACATGACAACTCAGAAAACAGTACAGGCAATATGGAGTCTCATGCAATCAATGTATGAGACTCATCCTGTTCACAATGCAAACTTCATAAGAGAGAAAATCTGTTTCCTTGTTCTGTTGCTTCAACAAAGATTACACGTTAAGCAACAATGTTGAAGAGGAACAACACAATGTAGCCAATGCCCATACACAAAACATGATCCCATTCAATTGAAAGTGAGGCACACACAATGAGACACCAGTCAATGCAAAAGTATTTTATTGCGTATTCACAGTGAACACAACATTTGAAAAACCTTGTAACCACAAGAAAGACCCTCCAAATTCCGAACTTCACAAAAACACCATGACCATGATCCTCTATAAAACCTTCTTCTGGCCCATAGCCTACAATAGTAGTGCAAGACAAACTCTCAACATTGCTGTAAAATCAGGAAACATTCATTGATCAACCGCCTCGAAGGCGAAGAACGAGATGCAGAGTGGACTCCTTCTGAATGTTATAGTCAGCCAAAGTGCGACCATCCTCCAGTTGCTTCCCTGCAAAGATCAGCCTCTGCTGGTCAGGGGGGATCCCTTCCTTATCTTGTATCTTGGTCTTCACATTGTCAATTGTATCAGAGCTCTCAACTTCAAGAGTGATTGTCTTGCCAGTGAGAGTCTTCACAAAGATTTGCATGCCACCGCGCAGGCGTAGAACCAAATGCAGAGTAGACTCCTTCTGTATGTTGTAATCAGCCAAAGTCCGACCATCCTCCAACTGCTTACCAGCAAAGATGAGTCTTTGCTGGTCAGGGGGAATTCCTTCCTTGTCTTGGATCTTCGTCTTCACGTTATCTATCGTATCGGAACTCTCCACCTCCAGAGTGATGGTTTTCCCTGTCAAAGTCTTCACAAAGATTTGCATGCCGCCGCGCAAGCGAAGAACCAAGTGCAAAGTTGACTCCTTCTGGATGTTATAATCCGCAAGAGTCCGGCCATCTTCCAGTTGCTTCCCGGCAAAGATCAGCCTCTGCTGGTCAGGTGGAATCCCTTCCTTGTCTTGAATCTTCGTCTTCACGTTATCGATTGTATCAGAACTCTCCACTTCCAGTGTGATAGTCTTCCCCGTCAAGGTCTTGACAAAGATCTGCATGCCACCGCGCAAGCGAAGAACCAGATGCAAAGTAGATTCCTTCTGGATGTTATAATCCGCCAAAGTGCGGCCATCTTCCAACTGCTTGCCGGCAAAGATGAGTCGTTGCTGATCAGGAGGAATCCCTTCCTTATCCTGGATCTTAGTCTTCACGTTATCGATCGTATCAGAGCTTTCAACTTCAAGCGTAATAGTCTTCCCGGTTAAAGTCTTGACAAAGATTTGCATACCTCCTCTCAGACGCAACACCAGATGCAGCGTCGATTCCTTCTGGATGTTGTAATCCGCCAACGTCCGACCGTCCTCCAATTGCTTCCCTGCGAAGATCAACCTCTGCTGGTCAGGGGGAATCCCTTCTTTGTCCTGTATCTTGGTCTTGACGTTGTCAATTGTGTCAGAGCTCTCTACCTCTAGGGTAATTGTCTTCCCCGTCAAGGTTTTCACAAAGATCTGCATCTTGCACAAAAAACACGAGCAAAAAAATCCCTCACAACAAAGAAGAAACCCTGCAAAATTCCTCCAAAATAAATCAAAAACTCCACTGCAACACGGCACAAATCGATGACAGGAGGAGAATTTGGAAACTTCCGAGAGAGAGAGAGAGACAGAGCTTGAGAGCAAGAGAGAGGAAGAGGAAGGGAAATTTGCGAGAGAAAACAGAAAGGAAGGAAACGAGGAGCGAGAGTGCACGACCTTTCAGAACCGTGCGGGCAGCGGGCAGGTGGGATTTTAATTGGTACCTACACCTGTATGAAACAAAGGGTGTGTCACACTGTAGCCTTGCCATTTAAATTAAAAAGTGTCTTAAGGCAAAAGAAGAATTATTGAAACTCAAATATTTCACCATGCAAAAATATTATCTTCAAACAAATCCTCTAAAACAAACCAAAATCCTTCAAGATGTTATAACTCTATAACTAAACTCAAGTTTCAACAAAAGCCAAAATATCATATTTCAAAAATCCTCATATTAAAACAGACCTATTATCACCTAGGGGCCAAAATCCCTTAAGCTGCTATACTCTATAATGAATCTCAACACAATATCCTTGCCTTGGTAGGCAAGGCCAACTAAGTGCAACAAGAACTGTGTGCTAGAACCCTGTCTGTAAATAGCAGTTACACATTGACTATTACTTCATTCACTTAAGATAATAATTATTATAAACAAAACAAATTCAGAGCACCGAATCCAGCAATCCCATTGGCCTGAAAAAAAAATCTTCAAGCCTACACATAACCCTATTCTGCTAAACATTGGAAAAATTTGATCCCTTTCTAGCATTGGTCCTTTGAAATTCTCGCAAACTTACCAAACCCTATTACACATCTAACTATTAGTTCACTCAAGATATTAACTAAATAAATAAAATTCAGACTGCCAAATCCAGCAATTTCATTGGCCATAACTGTTTTTCCACACACATATCTACACAAAAGCCTACTCAACACCCTCCAAATATTAGTAAACTAATGCTATATCCCTTATCTCTATACAGGTTCTGTCATATAATGTGAAAGATTATGTCATATAATGTGGTCCAGATTATGTCATTTGCATGAGCACATTATAGGGCATAATCTTTTGGATGATGATCATACATATGTAATATTGACCAAAAATGTGTGTTTTGAACACGATTATTTTTTTGGGGGAAAATCATTGAATCTGCCATCCAAGACCTTTAATGTCACGGAATGACCTCACCTTGCCCATTATGTTGAGCCTGGTAGGGGTTGCCTGACGACTTACCCAACATAATAGCATAATGGGTAAGGCCTTTGACCAACCATTCCATAGTATGTTAAGGTTTGAGGTGGCAGGTTATGTTGTATAATGTGTTCAAGATTATGTCATTCTTGACAACATTATATGAATGTTCTAATCATCATCATCATCATCATCATACATATGTAATGGAGAACAAAATGTGTCTCTCGAACATGATTTTTTATTTTTATATAAAACTTGTTGAATCTGGCATAAGAGACCTTAATGTCATGGAATGGCCTCACTATTGCCCATTATGTTGGGTGCTTCACCTTGCTTGCAATTATGGGCTTTCTTGGCAACCTTACCCAAACCCAACAGTCAGGGGTTTATGATTTCATATCACATTTGTCTCTTAGAAGATTTGATGTGAATTTGTACCGAGTTTTTGGGTACAATATTTTAGTAGTTGTCGAATCATTTGTGAGTTTCTTCCATTGATTAGAGGGGTTGTTGCACTTACCACCACCAATCCCACCACCGAGAAAACTCTTGGTTCACAAATGTTATTTCAGTAAAAGAAAATGGGACAAATCTTCAACTAAGTTGTTCAAAGAATCAAGAGCTACCCCAGTACCTTAATGGATTGCCAGTAATTAAATTATTTTTTCAAATTATCAACTTTTTAAAACATTTGTTGCTCAAAGTTTCAAAAATTTGAAATTTCAAGCTCCATAATGTGAAACCTCAGGGTTATAAATCAGTGTTCGACAGTTTTAGAATCAAGCTCAAATACCTCATTAGTTATCACCCCAAATATATTCTCACTTACCCGTCAGTTCTCAACAATTCAAAGAACTAGTTTTTGTACACAACTATAATTAATTAATTAATTTCAAAAGTCAAAGATTAGCTGAAGAGCCATTGGTTCTTTCATGAAATGAAAACCATTGATTTTTTAAGGTTGATGAAATAATTGAAATTGAGTTTTAAAATTTTGATTTTGATTTTTTCAAAGAATCAAAATCAACTGCTCTTTGATTTAAAAATATTTAAATAACTTGAATTTAAAAATTCAAAAATCGTTCAACACTGGTTACAAGTCTTGGATCATTAGAATGTTTTTCATTTTTTTCATCATCATAATTGTACACACTTCATTTGGTGAATAATATGACATTTAACTTTGGTGGAGAATGAGATATTGTGAGTGCAAATGTTTGGTGGATATCATCACTGTGCAAATCTGAATCAAATTATGACACAAGATTGTCTTGGAAACACATTTCACTAAAAATCAATGTTTGAAGATCTCACCCATTCGCCAACTTACACAAATCTTTCACTGATCCTTCCTAATGCAATTCATTGCCTTTTTGAAATCTATAGAATTGAATTGAAGCAATGTAAAACAAACAACAATCAAAAACATGAAAACAAATGTGAACAACAATCAACACATGAACATTACCAATCGAGATGGATGAAAAATGATTGACATTTTCATTTATATTGAAATTATTAAATATTTTTCACATGAAAAATAAAACATCTTGAAAAAATCATATTATATACAAAAGTGCATTTTAATAAAAAAATGTATTCTCAGACATTGGGTGCCGAATCCATTAATGTACAAGAGTAATAAAAAAATGCATGTTATGTTTTCTCTTCATTTACTATGGGACAGGCACCCGCTTCACCTACGAACATGGTAAACCTAGGAAAGGAAGTTGCCATTCTGTCAGGGTCATAGTTTTTACCAAGACATGTTCCAGATTGTAACTATTTTCTTTCTTGGTTGATTCACATCTCAAGTGTGCACTCCATCATCAAATCACATTACAAGTGAATTGAACGACACCAAAAGTGTAATGAGCATGTATCTCTTGGGAAAAGCTTAAAAGAGTGCTTGAGTAGGACAATCAAAAACCCTTAAGTACTATGGAAAGGTATGTTTTACCTAGGAATGTGTCTTCGCCGGTGCATAGTACATTTTCTTTTGCTTGTGTGTACCACTGAAGGGCTTGCTCCGCCTAACAACATGTTGAGCCTGGTATGGTGACACATAAGTCTGTCAAGGTGCAATGGGTTTTATCAGGGACCTATCTGGGTATCATGGGGAAAATGAAAAAAATCAAAATGCTTGTCAGAGTAGGCATTTTGCTTTATGTAATGATCTCAGGAGAGGGCCTTCCTTTGAAACACTCTTGTGCCACCCTTCTTCCTCCTTTGTCACATTGATCAATGCTGTGGCAGTAGGGCATTACACCTTGGAACTGGGGCTCCGCTCTTTGGTTTGCAAGGTGTTATGCCCCCCACCTTGCTGCCAGGGCATAGCCCTACACACAAAATGCCCTGCCCTTGGCAAAGGAAACGTTCCACTTGATAATCTGCCCTCCAGATACATGAGAAAATTTCTGCCAATACTTTCATTCCAACAAAACATTGGTGCATTCCATTGTACAATAAATGTGAAAGCTTTTATTCATTCAATAAGTGCGAAATTTCATATAGAATTGAAGCACCTTTAGAACATTGTATGTTGATTCAAGGAAGAACATTTTAAGAAGAAATATTAAATTTGATTGTGAAAAAGTTGACTTAAAAAAATAAATTCTTCAAAATGGTTTAACATTTGTACATATATACATATAAATATATGAAAAGGTCTTGATAAAATATTTTAAATCATGTTTTAATTTGCTTGATTTGAGAAAAAAAGGGCAAATCATTAAAGTTTGGATTTTCAAACAAATTCAACAAGAAGATTTTTTTTTTTTTTTTGGGGTGAAATTTCGCAACTTGGTGAATATTTTTGCAGGAAAACAAAAAAAAGAGAAAATTTGGTGATTTTTAAAGACTTTTTTGCCATTTTTCGGGAAAAAAAAAAAAACCACATCTAGACATGTAGAGCAGGCACGTCCTAGGTTGTCACTTGTAACAGCCCGCCTAGGACAGTCACCATTTAATGCAAATTAATGCTGGAGATCCTCCCCAGTGGACCTACTTGAGAAAATTGAAAAGAAAATGATAAAAACATGTTAAATTAGACTATTGACAACTTCATGTTGTCAACATGAGGTCTTGTGGCTTCATAGTTCAGATGTTGGCGTCATGGCCACAAGGTTTTTTTGTGAGTTGGAATATCTCCAAATATAAAACATTTCTTGGGCGGACCTAAAAAATTGAAAATATGCATTTTAATTTATATTTTAAAGTTTACTTTTAAAAATAATTATTAAAAAATGATAATTTTTTTTTTTCTATAAATGGAAATTAAAATTAGTATTATAATATTTTTCAATTGGATAAGTACATTGTTAATAAATGAAAATTAAAAATTCACATGTGAACACATGAATTTTTTTAACACTTATAATATGTATATGCAAGAAAGAGGAAAGACAAAACCCCCCCAAAAAAAGCATCTCCCACGTCAGGATAATTTTTAAAAAAAAAAACATGTGAAGGGTGTGTGTGTGTGTGTGTGTGGGGGTAGGTCATGTTGTCATGGTATGAGGCCCGAGACCGCTGTCTCCACCCTTGGTTCACCGAGCAAAATGCTTGATATGAGCGCCTTGGCCCATGTAACGGCCAAGGAGCTCTATCAATAGTACAGCAAAGATTGATTGGAATTGATGGTGAGAGTTTCACACATGCAAAACATGCCTTGCCCAAAGGAATATTTCATGAAATCTTCCCCGACAACAACAGACTGGAGTAGCCGGAATCCCGGACACGCTAATTAAACAGAACAAATTCAGCTGACCTAGCACAATTGGTAGACATTTTCCAACAAACTATTCAACACTTTTAAAATAGGTAACATTCGTAAGAGTTACCTATCACCGCCTTTCATAAAATTTTATACCTTGTGTCCGTAATATTATACGGACAAGGGTTGTCGTATTAGTTTACTAATAAATAGAGGGTGTTGAAAAGGCTTGTGTGTAAACGTGAAGAAAAATGTTACAACCAATGAAATGATTGAATTTGATGTTTTGAATTTTTTTTCCTTAGTTATCTTGAGTGAACTAACAATTAAATGTGGAATTAGGTTTGATAAGTTTACGAGAATTTTAAGAAACCAAAGGAAATGGTATAAAGAGTTTATTATTATTATTTTCAATGTTCAATGGAATAAAGTTGTGTTGTGCAGGTCTGAAGAATTCTTTTTTCACCTCAATGGGATTGTTTAGATTTGGTGGTTTGAATTTTTTTTTTCCTTAATAAAAGTTCAATGTTTGCTAATTATTTATAGATAGGGTTCTTGCACATTACTTGTGCACTTTGTTAATTTAAAAATTATGTAACCAAGTTGTATGTGTCGGTTCGAAACTTAACACTAAAGATCTCTCAATTTACAAAATAAGAAAAATCTTGTTGAGTCAATAGGACTTGCAATTCTTGATGTTTACATGCTTTTGTCATGATGCCGCTCACAATATTTGCAATTCTTTCTTTCACACATATGCCAAGCATAAGTATGATGTAAAGCTACCAAACATTATTCCATAGGGACATGACAATAATAATAAAAAAAAGAGTAAATGAAAAGGGCAAAGGGACTATGTCTATACCAAAAGCATTTAAAGAAATTTCCTAGTGTCTTATTCGGAGAGCATCTCTTGTATTCACAAATAGTCCTCCTCTACAAGAAAGGAGGGACTTTACACCAAGTTAGGCTAACAAGTGGGCAATTAATCTACCTCCTCAATAGTGGCACAAATCTTACAGCTACTTGTAAGCATAACATCCCTTCCACTCTTGAGGAGTAGGTGTAAGAAGTAATAACACTCCCCCTCCTATGTATCTTGATCTATGTTGAGGTTAATGATAAACTTTGCTTCATGTTTTAAAATGGGTAAAGCCCATGGGTAGGAGACATTGTCAAAATGCTGGGCTAATTTATTGTCCCTAGGCCCCTTATTTTCAGAATATCCCTACCATGAGGTAATAATGTTAAGAATGCCCCCACTCGAAGTCTTTTACCCTAGCTTATTGCTAACTTGCTTCCTAAAGCTAGCATATGTAGCAAATTTTTAAAAAAGAATCGTTTTATATTTGGACTACTTGTTGTAAATTTTTTGCAAATTTCAAAAGAATTGAAACCCGGCAAATTAGAGCCATTATTTTCATAAAAATCATTTGTGGTTTTCTTCAAGGATTCTGATGAGTAAATTTAAACGTGCCTTGTAAGCTCCAATGAGCATTGGAACCGCATTTGAAGACACCCGCACAAAAGGCTGAACACGCAAAATAGTGTTACTGGTTGAAACCACATTTGAAGACACCTGCACAAAAGGCTGAACATGCAAAATAGTGTTACTGGAGGGCACAAGGAGACAAAATAAGGGGCCAACTGGGCATGAAAGAGGGATTTTATTGGGCATGACTTTTATGGGTAACTCTAATAGGTACCTATACATTGAGTTTTGACCTAAAAAAAAGAGCCCAACTCTCAAGTCATATGTCTATTTTGCTTCCTGAAATCTTTATGTGTAAAGGTTGCCACATTTCATATCATGGGTGAAATTGTGGGTGAAATTGTGCGATATTTCATCACTAGGTGAAACATGTGGAGAAATTTCTTAAGTGGAAAAATTTCTTAAGTGTCATCTCTTCTTTGGCCCCTTATTTTGGAAACGGCCCCACCTTGGGGCTTTACTCTACACACAACACATTGCTCACCATGAAACAACTCTGAAAACTCTGCCATACCATGGTGGTAGCTTCCTCCAAAGACTCCGGCTCTTATACGGGAAGTTCTAACAAAATCATGACAAATGAATTTTTTTTGTTAGGCTAGGTAAGTAATTTGATAAAGTAAATTTGATTATTAAAAAAAAACCAGTCTAAGAGTGTACAACCGAGGTCTCCAATTGTCACTCACAAATTGGTTTCAAGTTAAGTTTATTTTTGTCACAAAGTCTTAAAGGTGACAGATGCAAATCTCTTGCATCCTTATAAAGGTAACAACACATGATATTGTTAACCCTAAAGTTAACAACACACACAAAACCCTAAATCCCATCCTTGCTTGAATGTCCCTTTTGTAACAAATGCTTTTTTAGCTTAGTTTGCATGTTCTCCATTTGACTCACATTAATTTTTCTGGATTTTATTTTTCATTAATTAAGATCTGCCCATAAGCCCCATCCTCATATATTAGTAACCTATTAGACCAACGAAAAGCTGCATGAAAACTTTGGAACTCAGACATGGGATGTTGTACATGCTGACTGTTAATTGCATTAGCATAGTATCTGTATGACTTTGGTGGTATTGATTTTCTTTTTGAAAAAAAATTGAACTCTCAGAAAATTGTGAGCCCCTTATTGTATCCAAATTTTCAACAAAAATAAAAGTTGTGCAATCTTCAGTGCATGTCCAAGGCCATTGCACTTGTTGCAATTGAAAAATGTTTTCTTTTTTTGGGTCGAATTTGAACCCAGGTCTATGACATGATAGTCGCATAATAGTGGTCCAAGGCAATTGGACTTGTTTCACTTGAAAAGGTTAGGTCAATAACATTAAATGCATAATAGTGACACTCACATGACATATGTTTCTCTCTTACACTAGTGATATTATACATTCCGTAGATGTGAATAAAACTTCAAAAATTTGAGAGTCCATGTGCTGAAGTTAAATCCTCAAAATATATTAATTGTGTATGGTTACTTGTCAAACTCAATCAAGAACTACAATAGTTAGAACACTCACAAATGAAATGGTCCCTCTTATGTATAAATTACTCCATATTTTACGTGAATTTGTTCTCATTTACTTATTTATATGCTTAAATTGATGATGATGAAATCCTAGCAAGCTTTTTTTTTAAAAAGTCACCCAGCAAAGGGGGAAAGGAGGAACAAAGAAAGAGGACCCAAGTCTAAGCCAAAAGCACAAAAACCCAAAGAGGGTCACAAAGGGGCAATTGAAGTGGCTTGAATTTTGTTTAATCTCTATGTGGTGGTCTTTAAGTGCCCAAATTGGTGGATGGGTAGGTGTTCAAAGTGAATTTTAAATTAAATTATCATTAGTTATTTTATGTTTGTCTTTATGTTTATTTGAATTTATTGCATCAAACAACTTGCAAGATCACTTGTGTCATTGATGTTTGGCTTGGCATGGTACAAAAAAAAGATACATTGCCACATGACCCGAAGTGGAATTAACCCCGGTGTGGCATTGATATTATTTACAATTTTCTGATGTTGCGTCATTGGCTTGCATCTCAAGAAGGATTTGACATTAAATGGTGATAGATTTTAAAGAACCTATAAAAAAAAAAAGAAAAAAAAGATACCAAACTAATTTGGCAAAATTTTAAACAAAAATCAAGAATATTGTGACGGGATCTTCTCTTTTAATTTTCAGCCCCATTTACTCTTTATTTTTTTCTTTCCTTTGATACCCATTGGATATCATTGGGGAAAAGATTGAATCAGGTCTTTACAATTATCAAACAAGAAAATTAAATTAAATTAAATGTCAACTTTTGATGTGTTCCAAAAGTATGAGCTGAAAATGGTATGCATGCTGGGGCTTCATGTTTGTGGGAGGACAAACTTGATAAGTATTACAATTGACCAATTAAAACATCAATCAATATCTTGTTAATTGCTTAGTGGTTTATTTCACAAGAAACAAGATTTAAGGTCATTTTATGTAAGATAGTTCAAAATAGTGAATAAAATGTACTAGATTAGAGCAAAAATTAATCACAAAATCAATTCTCTTTGAGATTTAGATGTTTGCTGAGGACTCATTACATTCATTACTTTGATAAATTTGAAGAGGAAATGCACAAGTTCTTAACAAAGCATCATTGAATGGTTTTTCACCGTATTTGAGGTTTTTTTGGGGGTTGAAAATATTTAAATTTTGTAAATGAGGGAATATAATTACTCAACCTATCCCAAGCTAGATTAACCTCAAATATCGAAGTGGGTCTTTAGTGATAAGTTTATTCCTTAACCTTGATTCAACCATGGTGGTCATAGAAGGTAACATCTAGCATGGCCAAAAATGTAAATTCAATCCCCAAACATTTGTAAGGTAACCATGTCCACCAATCGCCAAATATACTCATCATATCCTGAGTGACAACAAACACTTCACATATGCTATCATTGAGTTGGAAGGCTATTAGGCAACATGCTAATCTCGTGCAACTCAACTTTACAAACTGCACATAATATTGGAATCAAAACAAGGGGTGTTTCACACTGTCGCCTTGGCATTTACATTAAAAAGTATCTTAAGGCAAAAGAAGAATTATAGAAACTCCAATATTTTACCATGCAAAAAATATAATCTTCAAAAAATCCTCTAAAAGAAACCAAAATCCTTCAAGATATTATATATATATATATAATCTCAAGTTTCAACACAAGCTGAAATATCATCTTTGAAAAATCCTCATATAAAAATAGACCTATTCCTTGGGGGCCAAAATCCATTCAGCTACTATACTCTAAATGAATCTAAACACAATATCCTTGCCTTGGTAGGCAAGGCCAACAAAATCCCAAGAAGGAAGTGAATGAGATATTGCAACCGATTTCTTATGTCCTATTCAGGCACTATTATAGCCTTCTTTGTAAGCAGGACGGGCAGGCTCCGATTTTTATTTCAATTTTTTTGCTATTAGTGTTAGTTTTAGTGAATCAACTCAGATACGTGTTCGAAACTTGAATCGTCATCTAAAAAATCTTTAAGGTTATGAAATAGGTCCTAGCAAAACCCATTTCCACCTAATGAAATGATGGCTCACCCTACCGAACTCACCGTTTCCGTAGGTGGAATGGGCCCTACCATGCTCATTCTGTAGTACATAAAATACTCAAACCACATACCTACACCTAGTAAAGAAATTATATAATTACATAGCCCCACCCTCTCCCCAAAAAGTCTTCCAATATCTCCGAATTATGTATTTCCTCGGAATAAGTATTTACCAAGTAGTTAGTTATACATCCAATACTACAAGAAAGACTCCCTAAGAAATGCATTGTTATTTTTCAAATTATAAAGAAATTACAACATCTTTAACAATGCATCCACAATTTCAAAATAAAACTTGAAAAAAATATAATGTATGTTTAAATAATATGTTCAAAATTTTAAAACTTTCATTTTAAATATGTAGACTATATCTCCATTACTAAAGCTTAAAAAATTGCATCCATAGGTACCAAAACCCCATAACTCAAAAAATAATTACAACTACTTAAACAATAAAGAATAATGGGAAAAAAATTGATTATAATATGTAAAACATGTCCATAATCAACAGCCCTGAAAAAAATAAAATCACATCCATAAATTCTTTTTTAAAACTTAATAATTACCATCCATGACTAAAACTAAAAATATTTACATCCAAAATTAAACCTTAAAAAAAATTCATGCATAACTTGATTTTTTTCCATTCTATTTTTTTTGAGTTTATTTTTCAAAAAACCATAATTCAAACTAGAAATTGAAAAAGTACAAATAATAAAAAATGTATCCAATAAAGAATAAGGAAGGCGAAAAAACTTCAATTTGAAATATGTAAAACATGACGATAATCAAGAACCAAAAATCTATTTCTGAAGGAAGGTTGTTTGCTTGTTTTGTTTCTCATGTTGAGATCTCTCAAATCATGGTGCCTCTTGTTGCACTCGTAATACCATTGAAAAGCTCTCAATGAGTAGGGATGCACCAAGTTAGTTTCATAATATTTCAACCCACAATGGAGAAGTTATTGAATATTGAATCATTTTTTCATTGAAAATTTATTTAAATCAAAACAAAACTTTAGAAGGGAATTTGGGCACACTCTTGATATTGTTAAGAAGCCCTTGGATTTAAGGAAAATGATTTTTTGATGAAAATAAATCTAATGTGCATGAGATATTAAAATTTGAGTAATTTGTGTCATTAGAAGTTCAATTAAATTACCAAAAATGTCGTGTTGAAAGGAAAAAGGAGTTGGGTTAACCAGTTCACACTGGGCCAATGGCACAAGCTACAACAAATATTCACCTAAATAGCAATCCATAACTAAAACAGTGATTGGAAAATTTTGGAAATTTACATTCTTTAGTGTAAATTCGACAAAAAAATAAAAATGCAAAAAAGGTTCTGAAAAAATCACCAAACTTTCGAAACCACAAAACTGGCAAAAAGAAAAAAGAAAAAAAGTAAGTAAGCAAGTAATAATAATAATAATAAGCACTGTAACTAAAATTTAAAACATTTAAATAAGAAGCAAAACCATAACTAAGAATATTGACATCCAGAACAAAACCTGGAGAAAAAACTTTCATCCATATTAGGTAGGTAAGGTACGTAGGTACATAGGTACGTCTTTTTCTGTGCTACTCTTTTTTTTTCTTTTTCTTTTTGGATTTTCTTAAACTGTTTTTTTGGGGCTGCCCTGTTCTTTTCCTCCTTTTCTCGTTCAGCAGCGACTCCGGCTCACTAACTCGTGTCAAAGTCGTGGATTGTTGCGCTTGTCAGGTTCGGAAAAGCAGCAGCAGACAAACAAAAGAGAGAGAGAGAGAGAGAAGAGAGAAAGAGCTCGAGATCGACGCGTTTCCGATTCAAGCATTTTTGGGAACGCGGAGGAGTTGGGCACGGACGCCACACACTGCAGAGACGCAATTCCTTGGATTTTACAAAGTCTCCGTTTCGCAATCTTCAGGTAACAACAATTGTGAAACAATTTCCTTTCAAACAAGTTTTCTGTTTCTTCTTTGTCGTGTGTGTGTATGTATGTGTGTATGTGTTTTTTTTTTTTTTTTTTTTGTTTCTGGAGTTCGATGAGTTTTCTTTAGTAGCATCTTCTTCATTTCACTTTCTCCTAATGCTCAGGCAATCTACTTCGATTTGTTGTCTTCTTCTTCCGTCATCATCAGCATCATCAACACCGTCATCTTGTTTTTTTTCCACTCTTCCTGGCATCTATTTCTTTGTATTGTCTTTCTTCTTCCATAATCAGCATCATTAACATCATCTTGTCTTTTTCCACTCTCCCTGGCATCAATTTCTTTGTATTGTCTTCTGCTTCCATAATCAGCAGTATCAACTTCATCATCTTGATTTTGTTCCACTCCTCCCGGCCTCTACTTCCTTTGTATTGTCTTCTTCTTCCATTATCATCTTCATCAACATCATCTTGTTCAACTGTTTCAGGCATCTACTTCGTTGTATTGTCTTCTTCCCATTATCCTCATCATCAACATCATCTTGTTCCACTCTTCTTTCAGCCTAGTACTTTGTTGTGTTGTCTTCTTCTGTCATCATCATCGGCAACATCATCTTGTTGTTCCGCTCTTCCTGTCTTCTTCTTCTTTGATCATCAACTTGTTATTCCGCTCTTTTTGACGTATAACGCATTTGCTTTGCGTCAAATGCAGATATGACTATTACTGTATCTGTTCGGATTTCGGATGTTTAGGACATCGGATCCGTTTCTGCGAGGATTTGCTTCAAATTGTGGACCAATTCCAATGGTTTCATGCATGGAGTAGGAGGAGTACACAACGATTTGCATCAGATTGTGTGATTTGGACGTTGAGAGAGATTTACGGGATTGCTGCGAGTGCTGGTGGATCTGTAGAGAGTTGTGTTTTTCAGAAGTTTGGTGGTTTACTCTAGAGGAGAAGAAAGGGGGGATTAGGGGGTGGTTTGTAGTTCAAATTTTAGCGGCCATGGAGTGGTTAGAGCGGCTCAAGGAGCCGGAGCTCTTTGAAATTATTGAAGCAGCTTTGGCGATTGCAGCGTCGCTTCACCCTCATGAACTTCGTCGTCGCAGAGACGCGTTTGCAGAGCAACTGTTTGCTCCCCAACGAGCTCTTCTTGACCGTCCGCCACTGAAGCCAGCAAATCGTCTGATGCCTGAAATTGCTGGCGAAGGTGGTGGCGTCAGAAGAGAAGAAGAAGAGCAGCAGAAGCTTAAGAACAGGAACCTGGACCACGATAGGAGGACGAGAGAAGAAGAAGAGGAAGAAGAAGAAGCTGTAGAAGAAGTCGAAGATGAACAAGAAGAAGATGATGATGAAGCTGAAGTGGTCGTGGAAGAGCGTGGCAGGCAAGAAGAACAAATAGTGCGAGAGCAGGAACTGGAGGAAGAGGAGGAGATTGAAGGGATAGGGGAGGAGGAGTACGACGAGGCAGAGGCATTGACTGATCAGATGGAGGAAGAAAGCCGGCAGATTCTGGAGATCAATAGGATCAAGAGGAGGATCACGGATATGGCGCTGGATGATGATGATGAGGAGGAAGAGCAGCTTCTGGGATTACTGCGGACGCTCCAGGATATGCAAATTTCGGTGGAAGCTTTGAAGGAGACGGAGATCGGCAAAGAGGTAAATGGATTGCGGAAGCACTCGTCCAAGCGCATCTGTTCACTCGCCAAGTTGTTGGTCAAAGGATGGAAGGATATGGTGAATGATTGGGTGAAGAGTGCCGGTGATGTTGCTGCTGCCGCTGCTTTAGCAGCAGGCTCAAGTTCAGGTTCCACACAAGATGAGCATGGCGAGAATGGTAATGGGTTGCCTTCTCCCCCTCTAGAGCCCTGTGCTCTTTTAGCTGCTACTGCTCACCCAGCTTCTGCTGAATTGTTTGAATTCCTAGACGAAGATTGGGATGAGGATTTGGCAAGAGACCCAGATCCTAACCCATTGCCACGTGATCATCATGCTAGAGCCACCACCTTCCAACCCCATAGAAGGGAACCAGAGCTGCAGCAAGGGAGGAGGGAGATTAGGGCTAGCAGCTTGGATACACCAGTGACCAATGTGAAAAGCCAAGTTTCTCCATCCAATAAGCCACTAAAGAGGGGCTGTGAACATGTAGCTGCTGAAGGTGGGAATGCCAAAAGGACAATGAAAGTAAGCAGAGTTTCCTTGAGCAGTTCTTGGGCACAGCATCCAGTTGATAGAAGCTCTCCTTTGAAAGGAACCAGCAATGGAGTTCTGAAGAAGGCTGGATCTCAGCCATTGCATTTAGCAACCAACCAAAATGTTCATCAAGGATTGCCACAGGCACTGCGTGAAGATATGAGTGTTGCAGCAAGGCTTGAGGTGGCTAAAAGGAGATTGCATGAGAGATACCAGGAAGAAGAGAATGCAAAGAAGTCAAGGGTTGTGCAGGTAATGGACTTGACAGATCTTCCTAAGAGTGGACCAAACCGAGCCAAGATGCCCAAGGCGCAGAAGCCATGGATCCAGAACAGCAAGCAACAGCATCACAGCCGCAGATGATAAATCCAATTTACAGGCAACTGAGCAAGTAAGCAGCACAGGTCACCAGCACTATCATCATAAAGCAGGTTTGCTTCATGGTTCCTTTCCAGCTTGCAGCAAACAGTACAAGTGGAAATTCAGCAAGCTGATTCAGAGTTTTGAGAGCCAAGATGGCAATTTTATTTCAGTTTTAGCAGCACACTCTCAGCAAAATGCTGCAGGCACATTTTGTGTGAGAATTTTGCACATGCACAGAGTTCTCTTTGAGAGAGTTACAAGGAGCATTCATTGCAGCATTTTTTGACAAACTTTCATGTGAAGAGATGTAAGTAGTGATCAGCTTTGTAATTTTGAGAGCAGAATCAGCTCTTCACACATGAGATCATGTTGATTATCGGTAGAGACAGGAGGCCCAAATCCTCAAACCACATTTGTTACAGGCAATCTTGAGCATTCATTTGCTCACCATCCAAAGTTCTCTTCCAAGTGTAGAGTTCATAGTATGGTGCCATATACTAGCAACATGGTTTATTTTTACCATGTAACTTATGTGTTGCTGGCAAGATCTTTGACCTTGGCTGCTAAGCAAGTGTGGTCAGCATTTTGAAGGATTTCCAAAAGAGACTTTTTTTTTGTACATTGTCTTCTTAACTTATTACCTCAATGTGCAATATATGATTTTGGGGTTTGTTTCTGGTATCGCTTCCTCTGGTTCCTTGCCCTTGATTCTTTCAATGACTGTATGTATGATCACTCTGCACTGCTGAACACAGAATGTGAACTTGTTATGCAAGAGAACCTTGTAGGTTCATTGATCTCTTTCTAGTGTTGTTGGCATCTGTATTTCTGTATTCACTTGCATTCTCAACAATGGGTTACTAGACTGTCATGTTGTTGTTTCTGCATTGTGAGTATTTGATGCTGGCAATGAGCATAGGACTTCTGCAGGGAAGACCTTCAATGTCTCCACTGACCACATGGATTAATCATCAATGGTGGCTGTTGCATATCATAGGTACTCTCTGCTCAAGTTTGTAGATTGGATTATCTGATGCATCAAGGTTAATTTCTGCTTGTACCTCTTGTTGGTTTTCTCCAAGAATAAGAAGGCTCAAATGTGAGAAAGCTGTGTGATTGCAGATGTGGCAGGGTACATCACGCAAGAAGGCCAAAGGAAAGTAAAGCAGATGTGGTGCCACCAACTCATGTTTTGGAGTGCACACACACCACTGCTGAGAATGGTAGAACCCTCTTCTTCATCTTTTACTTGTGTCATGTGATTCCTTTCCCTTGATGCAAAAAAAAATTTAGCAGAAAAGATGTCTGTACCACACAGCAAGCCAATGTAGAGGCTTGCCAATGTGGAGGTTCTCTTGAATTGCAATGTTGTTGGGTGTGCAGGATTTTGGCAGAAGCTTGGGCTGTACCTCCAACATCAAGGCCCTAACATATGTGCAGAGAGGAATTTGAGTATGCAGTTTCTCCACCTTCTCCCGGACTTTAATGCAGGCTCATCCTAGGTCATGTGCCTTCGAAAATTGTTAGATGCTCCCCCTGGGGCACTGCTTGAATCTTCTTACATTTTGGTTTGGAGGCTGTGCCAGTGAAAATGATTTGGTTGTGACAGCAGAATGTCAGTGTACTCAGAAGTGGTTGAGAGAAAGATTAGAGATTGAATGTGTGCTACTCATGGTTTTTATTCTATGCTGTTCAGAGCAAGAGCCACAATATTATTGCAATACCTAGAACCCAAACTCTTCTCATAAACCTGTGCCTTTTGATTGGAATGGCTTCTACATCGATTTCTTATCACTGATTCTTTCTCATGACCAGGTTGGTCATCTCTCCCAATCTCTCTCCCCCTAAATTGAAAACTGTCTTGCTAGCTTAGCGACTGTCTATTGTAAGACTGAAGATATTGCACTAATGTCTTTTATCTTAGGTTTGCAAGTATGTTCCTACCCCTCTAGACTCAAGCATTGACTAAACTTAGACAGAGATAACATGTCAGGGGCAATAAGAAGTCAACTCAGGAGTGCACCAACTTTGTTTTGTAAAACAACTATGACCACAACAATGCTTTTATTTTTAGGAGAACATCTTCAAGTTATGACCATGTAAACTGATGAAAGTTCATTGTGGCTGCTGCTTGATGAATTTAATGGCTTCATGACATGGTCATTATGTTGGCAAAATTATGCCACATTCTTTTTGGAGAAAAGGGTTGTGGATATCTTAAGGATCCATGCTTATATTTTGTTTTTTCCATCTGATGATCTGGAGTTGAGTATTCAAACATGTGAATATCAGGTGTGTTTGAAGATAGTCCTCCTGCAAAAATTCATGAATGACCCAAAGTTTCATAAAGCTTTGGTCATTTGTTTATATAATTACGATGTTGAACCATTTGCTCCATCCAATGAAATAGTTGATTTTCTGAAAATTAGGTCACGACAACATTATTCATGATAATGTCATCAATTGCAAATGACAGTGAAATCAAAATACTCCCAAAAACTTGAGCAAATACTCAAGATCTACTAATGTGTTTAAATGTTTACATTTGTCCATCATATTTTAAAATAAACTTTTGAATATTTGTAAGACGTTTGATATAAACATATGAGGGGAAAAAAAAGAAATTTCTTTTTATTTTGTAATTACTTGTTTCCCCATCTCCATATTTCACAATTTTATAGCACACTTAACTTGTTTTGAAGTATAAAAGTTTTAAATTTTTTGAAATGAAATGATGTATTTCTGTTATGACTAAAAAAATAGAACCTAATACTAAATTGTTCTTATACATGTGTGATAAAATATAACATAACATATATGGAATATTGTGAGTATTTGATTTGAACATTTTCACTTAATGTCTTACATGTTGTACATTTGTAATAAATGTATGAAATATCCATATGACTTAGTAAAGTGAAGGACTTTTGCATCTACAATATGAGCAAAGTTTTGTATTTATTTTGCATAGATAAATCCTATTGCATACCTTAAAACCACATTTGTAATCATTTCTCATTATACATAAATGTAAATAGAAAAGATCAACTATCATTCATTGACAATCATTTCAACTTTTGAATATTGTTCATTCTTTGGTTAAATTTGCCATGTGTATGTCTTTTATAAAATAACGCTTCAATACAAAAGAAAATTGCATTCTTGAACATATAATTGATTTTTTTAACAACAATAATATCTTTTAACTTCTAATTTTAGGTTATTAAACCCTAATTATTTATGCTAGTTATTACCATTTGAGATATAATAACTCTTTTGTAATTTTGAAACCATTTAATACATGTCTATTGAATATCTCATTAGGTTCTTCTATGAACAAGAATATTCAACTTGGGTATGGCTCATGTTGTGGGAAATACTATGAAGGAGACTCTAGGATGAAAATAATATTGGCACCTTAATAGAGGTCAAGCACTTGGATAGAATGTTGGGGACTAACAATGGTTAAGGCCTATCAATGCTCATGGCTCAAACACCCTTGTCCTACCATACTTTTGGAGGCAAAGTTGTGACAATATGATGTTTACAAAATCAATCCAAGTTCTTTGACCTTGCCATATGTACCAAAGTGAATGTTAATAAATTGACAGAGTTGTCAATACTATTCTCTTTGTCCTACCTTTTGTGTTTCGTGTGATGAAATTTTTCAACACGACAAAATCTTATGCATGGCCAAATTTGTGACAAAGTTGTGTCTATGTTGGTATTGGGTCGTGTTGACACAAAATACTTGCGACTTTACACTCATTTTACTTGAAGAAAAATGATTCAAGTAATTTGAAAAAAAATGAAAATCAACCTAACAACATAAAAGTATAATGTGGAACAAGGAAAAAATTAAAAGGAAGAACGAGAAAAGTTTTTTGAAGGGAAAATCAAATTAATATTTCACAAAATTGCTTATGTTTAATTAGTATTTATCACATTGCATTACCACTATGGATGAAAGTGATGAATTAAAAAACAACCTTCTAAAAGTAGTTGTTCTAATGGTATGTTCATCATATTTTGGATAAAGTATATAATTTATATGTCAATATGGGCAAATAAATCTACATAGGATGTAGTTTTATAAAGAGCGTTGCATAATACAATGATTAATATTGATCAGCAATAATAATAACTAGCCCATGTGGTTGACTTTAAATGACATTTCACCTTGTAATATTCCATTTTTCATGTTTATGAATGGGGACTAGGAAACAATTATACATATGTTGGGTGCAATAAACAAATCAATATGTCCAAATAAATGGTATGGGTGGAATTACTATAAAACAAGTTCAAGGAAAATTTGTGAAAGAGTCCACTTTCCTTTTTTATTGCAATTTTTTGTGGTCACTTCTTGTTAAATGAAGATAAATCCAATTTCAACATGTCATTTAGTAAACCCATCAATACATCCAAGTAACATTTTGCAATTGATTTTTGAATAGGAAATACATTCATTGTGATTACCCAATGTTGCACCTCCATTTCTAGCCCAATATGGTATCCAATTTCTTTCAAATTTGAATATATACCTCTAGATATCTAATAATTAGCAATGTTTTCATTTATACACATAAGAAAAATTTCTAGAAAATGTAAGCAACATGCTTGAAACTATATGCAACTACATGTCATTTACAATTACAAGCGATCATCTTTGCAATTATGTTTTAACTATACACAACCTTTGGTCATGTTTGCAACTAAATGCCACATATTCTTTCCAAAAGGATGAGTTGTACATGTATTTTCATTCTCCTTGGCCCAACTTATACCCCATTAGTTGCATATCTCATAAAAATGTGTAGTTATAATCATGGGGCATGATAAGTTCATCTATGGTTGAATTCATCCAAGGGGTGCAATCATAGTCAAACGAGCCAAAAACCATGTTAGACAATCGTTAAAATTGTAAACATTGTTGTATATGTGCATGTGGTGCTTAATGACTAATATGAAAGTTGAGGAATCTTAATTGAATTGCTAAATTCCATAATTTCATGTTTTGTTTTGTGTTTAAGACCATCAAAGTTGAAGAGGTGCAAATCCAAGAAATAAACACATTGTAAAAGGGTCCTTAATTTTCATAATATAATTTTCTTTACATTTAATTTTTTTCTAATAATAAAGAACTATTGAACACACCTAAATAACACTCAAACTATAAGAAATGTGCAAGTTTTTTTTGGGAAGAATTCAAAACCTATTGAAATTTGAGACTCTTTGCCACATGTAAATAAGGTGTAATGTAAATGGTGTGAAGCAAAAAAAATTATTTTGTTGTAAAAGAATGGTTCATGAAATTATCAATGTGTTTTGATGTGATTTGACAATCTATTATATGTGCCACAAATTTATGTGTTATTTAAAAAATATTTTTTTTTCCAAAATAAAATATGAAAGAACTCATGAATTGTTTGTAGTAATGCCCAATCTAATTGAAACCAATTTGCAGCAAGTCCCATGCAAGAATTTAATCTAGGCTTAATGCAATGATGAATTTAGTGCAACTAGGTTAAATTTGGAAGTACACAATAAGTGTCACCAAAAGAAAAGGGAATACTTTCTGCTTTGTGTAAACCCCCATTGCTGGGCATACATAGTCTAATGCATATTGCTGAAGCTTTTACTGAAATAGAAAGATTCTACTTCAAGTATTATTTCTTCTTCAAAATCCTTATAAACACTTAAATTCTATTATTTTAATTCTATGGACCACCAGGGATCAGTTTCTCATCTCAATTTCCTCTCTAGGAGTCAACATGTTACTTCATTGGAGATGGTAGCTCATACCCAACAACAAAATCCCCACAAAGACTAACTCAACTACTTCAACATGGTTCCTTTTAGAGACTAGACAGAGATTTAGGGCAGGATCAGTGAGTATAATCCATTATATTCCCCAGTATTCCCAAAACCTCTAAAGTTCCCACAATGCAACAGGTATTTTTCTCAAAATGAAACACATTGTACACACAGTTCAAAAAATCCCCAGAATCATCAAACATGAACTACCACAACAACCACTCCAAAAATCCTTGACACTCTCATCATCTCCCTTGCATTGGTCCCTAAAAACATGAAAGACTTTTAGACCTCTTCTTGACATTCTTGGCATAGTAGAAGTTCAAATGTCAGGATTCTTGTGAGTTTACAGTCTAAATCATATTCTATCCCTAACTAGTTACCATCACATAATCCAAATCGATTACACATTTTGAAAGTCCAGGGACTTAGTTTCCTTTCTTCCCAAAAATTCCCCCCCTTTGCACTCTTTCACCTACATGATATATATTCCTCCAAATCTTGTCCCTTCATTCCTCCACAATCTTCCTACCAATCCCCTTATGGAACCGTGATTCCACAGCTCATGAAAAGTCTTCATTGATCAGTTGAGATTACGTTCCATCATAGAAACAAATTCACCAGGATCCCTTCACAATAACTTGCAAAACAATAAAACAAACCAAAAATAAAAACAAATCAAAAAACAAATTCTTCGGCACCATTGAATCACCGTGCCACCAGCAGCTCAGCCATTGAGTTGAATTAGGGTTTGCAGCCTTCATCCATAGAACACATCTGACACTGTTTTTAGGTTACATAAGAAACTAAACATAGTTCATTTGGTAGTTGGTGGATGTTGTGACCATTGTCTTTTGTTTTTCATGTATCATCCACAACCATAAAGTGACATCATTGTTCTCCAAGGAGATCGAATAGTTTGGAGTCATCGAACAATTCAAAAAAAAAAAAATCAATTTTCTTTCTTGGGTGCTTGATGATTGTGGTGCATGTGTGTTGGAGAGAGATGTTCTACAACACATGGTCAGTGTACTGAACCTCTTTGTCACATATGATTACTCTTTGTTGCACATGATTGAGTTCAAGTTGTTTGGCATGAGTAAACGTGTGCACCAAAGACTGTTGGCCATGATGTCAAGTTTCCCAAATATCACTATTCAAGATGAACATTAAGAAAACGTCATAGGAATGTGAAAGCATTGTTAGGTAGGACAAAGCTTAACATTAAATTGGCTCTAAAAACATGTAGCTTGAATGTTCCAACCTTTGTTGGCTAGTTTGCAATCTTCATCATTAACTTTCAATGTTTTGTAGATATTGGTGGTTCATTCTCCAAATAAAAGAATAGTAGTTCAACTTTCAATTTTTGAACTCTTCATTAGTAAAACTTGAAACAAATGTTCTTTAATGATGAATTTTGCAAACTTGGGTGCAGTTGAGTCGTACATGTAAACCCATCAAATCACTTATTGTGGACCTTGTTGGAATCCTCTACAAAAGGCAAAGTTGTTCACTTGAAGTTTAGAACTTAGCCTTAACACGCATGTCACAACTTTTTATAATTTGTTCAAACAAGATCAAGACCTATGACATGTTAGTAAGGTTGTGTGCATGTTCTAAAGTTTGTTTTCCAATGCATGATTGATCAACTTCCACAGCACAAGGTTGATTAATTTTTAATATGATGGATCAATGGATGTAGGTGCAATGCATGGTATTAAAATGCACACATTTGATGTTCTTTAATTTGAAATTGAAGTGTGATATCGCATCTTATAAAACTTCCATCATGCTTTGAAGTATTTGCACAACTATAAATACTTGCAAATATTGTTTTGATAAGGCTTTCAATGCAAGTCACAAAAGATTATTTTTTCATTTGCATTTGTGATAAGATCTACCCATTTCAATGGTCCATTGTTAGTGCAGAACTCTATATTTGTGATTAATTCTAATCATTTGAGTGGTCCATTGTTAGTGCAAAGCTCTAAATATCAAAACACATCCTTGAATCCTCAAGGCATGGTAGTGTTAATGCAAGATCAATGCGACATTGGCTAGTTAGTGTTGCTCATCATTTGTTCAGTGTTTATGGACTAGTGATTAGTAGTCTTGATATATATGTCTAGGGTGCACATATATTTATTATATATCATCATTTATAGTTAGAAAAACACAAACAAATGCCCATGATATAGTTACATGACAACTAAAAAAATTGGTGTGTGAAAATCCATTTTTGAACCTTGTGGTTTGTCAAGATGCTACTCAATTGGATGTAAGATTTTTAATCCACACCTTTGAAATAATGCAAGTCAGTACACAAGTTTATTGGGCCTCTACTATATTCTATTTATGTGTTATTCCAATGGTAAACAATGACAGCTATGAGGGCGTATAACATACTAATGTATGTAACAATTGATCAACTTCTAATATACATAAGTGATGCAAGTCTTCAAGTATGCATGTTTATGAACAACTAACACAATATAATAGCTTATCACTTCAAGTCTACATTAGTTGGGTTTCCTTTCCATTCTCATTACTTGCAAGTTGCCACAAATAATTTTATTTTTTTATGTCTTCCCCCTTATCATTAGGGTTTGAATTATATACTTGCATATGCTTGAGAAAATTCCCAAGGAGGATGTGTTTTATGGGGGTTGTAGTTTAATGAAGAATACTTTATATTTACAACATTTATTGAATCATTTTCGTGGGATGAATTAATATAGATCTATGATAAAAAACATGTTTTGTGACATGTTACATCTTCAACATACCAATTTTTTTGTGTAATTGGAGTTTGAACACCAACTTGACTTTCAGTTCTATTACCAACAACTAAAGATGAAGCTTTCAAGGGTGAAAGCACACTAGGGTGGCTAAGTTTTGGTGGATCAATGTCCCTTTTCAAAGTCCTTTTTTAATGTATTTAAAAATTGGCTTAAAATATGGATATTTAAATTATATTGAAAATAACATTTTTTTTCCATTTTCAACTTCAAGTCATGATGTTATAAGACATATAAAAAATATCACAAAATAATTTAAATTTTTTTTAAAAAAATGTTTAAAAGGCTTTAAAAATAATTATAGTTTTTGGGATTTTGAAAAGTCCGTAACATAATAAATTAAAACCACATTCCATTCATTCAATGGATCTTTAGTTTCTTAAACATAATTCATCTAATATCCCAAAGTTTCAAACACATAAAACTAACACATTATAACACATTGTAAGATAAAGATTCATACCCATGAGTTTTGCAGGGCATGACAAAAAATTTCACTAAGATTCAAAAGTCCATTACTTATTAAATATTAAATATTTTGATGTGTTTTTTTTGCATTTTCGAAATGCCAACTCTATTATCATTGCATATGTGAGTCCCTTTCTTGATATTTCAATGAAAATATTTAAATTTTATATTTAAGTTTCAAAAAAATGTAGGAAAAACTACAAATGTGACACCTAAAAAGAGATTATGTAATGTGTTTTCACCTTCAATGTATTTGCATCAAAATTTTTTGAGCTCCATGAGGAATTTGCCACAAATCCCATTCAATTAGGACATGTTGAATCCATATTTTGTAAATCTTCAAAAGCCCATGGTCTAATCATTTTTCTATTGTTTTAAGTTTTTAACCTAGCAAATTCAAGGTCCTTGGTTTAGCATTTCAGTTGTTTTTATTCACTTATTACCCATTAATCACCATCCACAAAAATCCTTAAGTCTATAACCTGAAGTGCGAATAACATGTAAAATGCTTGTCCTATGATTGTAGTCCTTGATTTAAATATGTAATGTTTATTTCACTAGCTAAGCTCCTTGACTAAACACATACATTCTTTTTATCAACACTTTGAATCATTGGCAAACTAGGTCATAGGTGGTATGTGGAATTTTAAAACTTAAAAAATTCAAAAAAATTCCAAAATTGATAGAGAATGTTAAAACTTCAAAAGTCCTTTGTCACACATACATTGAGTACAATGTACATGATGTGTTAAGAAAAGTTGCAGTTTATTATACAAAAAAACATAAAAATATATAAATATATAAATTGGTTATGATTTAAAATTATTATCATTTTTAAAGACAAAACACCAAATTTACAAGGAATCAGGACATTTTCAAAAGTTCATATTTATTAAAAAATGATGAAGAAAAAAACAAGTCATGTAGTTGGACAACTATAAGCATTTATTATAACATGTTACAAAAAAAAATGTTCCAAAATTCATTCATATGAAAATTATTTTTTGGGGAAAAAAGACATATAGTCATTTTCTAAAGTAATCATGTTGGCTCATTGTATCTCATTTGCACCCAATAAATCTATTAGGATTGTGTCTAGACCATCATATGGATGATCACCACTTTAGCATAATTACAAATTTAAAATAGAAAAACCCTCTCGTTTACATATTCATAATTACAAGGGATGGAAATGAAAAGGCGGCGGCATGTGGTAATGCCCCCGTTGTTATTCCTTCCATTTTTTCCACCATCCTCCCCCCCATTGTTTTTCTTCCATTCCTTTCCACCACTTTTTTCCTTAGAAACCTCTTCTCACATTAGAAACCTCTTTTCTCCTCATCAAAGTGTTTCAATTTCAAGAATTCAAATTAGGTTTTTTCTCATTTCTTCTTTTCATTTTCTAACTACATTCCTTTTTTGTAAATTCATCCTTCTTCTTCTTGTTATTGTAAGGAGAGAGAACATGAAGAGGAGTTGGAGCATGGAAAGGAGGCTCTCAAGGCCGCAACAAGTCACGACGAAGCATTGAACATTGCAAAGAGTTGCGGAAACCTTTTTTCAAATGTGGAGATGGCTCCAGAAAAATGCAGCGAAACCTTCTATCAGGTTTGTAATTATTTTTACCCTCTTATAACTTGAAATTTCCTTGCCGTAGAGTGAATCTCTTGGAAACTTGCAATTTCTTTCAATTAGAATTCTCATGGAAGTTTTAAGTTCCTTGTTGTAGAATCTTCCTATAACTTCCAATTTGATTCCTACAAAGTTTTTTTACAAGTTAAAATATTCATATTGTAGAGTTCTATTTAGGATCTGCACATTGGAAAGTCGCTTATAGTTGTTTTTAAAAAGTTATACCTTTATTGAAAGTTCATAAAATTCTAATTTTGTATCATATTTTATCAACTTTTTGCTCTAAATGAAGGCATATTTAGCCATTCATTATGTAGCCTTGCTTTTTCAATTTGAAATCTCTCATTTTGTTTATCTCATTTCAAAAGAATCCATAGAACCACGGGAAAATTTTCATGACCTAAAATGAATCAAAGTTCGGCTCTGTTGATCCATTTTTGGATCATGATTGAGTGGCTTAGGGTTTGATGCTATAGTGATTACTCCAATTAGGATAATTGATACTATCGAGAACCTTAAACCCATCAAACATAGATCGTATGAAAATTAATCACCCAACCTCTTTCTTTTCCTCCACATTGACCTGCATACTTGAGGAAATGCCATTCAATTAGCATTGCGTTAAAGAATCTCATGATGTTTGTAGAACTATTGCATAACAATTGAACTTAGGATGGGATGTGCTTCTTCCAATGGCAAAACCAAAGCACGTCTTTGATTCCCTGATCTTAAGCCTTTCAATTCTGTCACTTAGGATAGGAAAAGAAGTAATTATGCAAGAACACAATGAATAAGGATCATGATTTGTCAAGACCCTCCTTCTACAATTGATACACAATATGACAAAATGTCCACACATGATTAACATTAATTATGAACAAAGCATAAAAAGGGATGCAAAAACCTCTGCACAATGCAAAAGTAGGGTCTTGTGTAGATATCACATTCGACAAAAACCTCATGCCAGAACATTGAATAAGAGTTGAAGTTTATCCATTTCAGTCTCGATTTTTGGATTTTCTTATAGGTTGATGAAAAAAGGTTCAAGTTATTGCATTAGGATTAAGGTCAATGGAGTAGGGTTTGTCTTTAAGCACACTTGTTCACAAGTGTTCACAAGGGATATCCACATGTAATTAGGGATGAAACAATATGGTGGTCACCATATCGTAAACTGCATTTCTCATTAACACAATGATTTAGTGGCCACTAGATCGTTATAGGGTCAGTAATTGAAAACATAAAGATCTGGTGGTCATTGAATTGTTTTCAATGTCAGTCCTTGAAGATGTAACAATCTAATGGCCACCAAATTGTTACAAGGTCATTCATTGAAAACATAATGATTTGGTGGCCACTAGATCGTTATAGGGTCATTCATCGAAGACATAATGATTTGGTGGCCACTAGATCATTACTAGTATCACTTTTAGAGGGAATGGCAATCTGGTGGCCACTAGATCATTATTAGCATCATTCTTCAAGGATGTAATGATTTGGTGGCCACTAAATCATTAACAAGGTCATTTTTCAAAGATGTAACTATTTGGTGGCCAGTAGATCATAAAAATTGTGATTCCCTATATACGTAATTATCTGGTGGCAACCAGATCAAAACCATGTTTTCACTCTTTACTAACGCAATGATCTAGTGTCCATTCGATCATTCTAGGGTTAGTCATAAAAAATGTAATGATCTGGTGGCCAACAAATTATTAGTAAGGTTACTCCTTGAAAACGTAATTATTTGGTGGTCATTAGATCATAAAAAGGGTGATTCTTCGAAGACCTAATGATCTAGTGGCCATTAGATTGTTGTGAAGGTCATTCATTGAAGGGTGATTATCACCTCCTCTAGCATTAAACAAAATAATGATCTGGTGGCCATTAGATCAATATGCTTGTGAGGGAAGAAAATAACCATTTGGTGGCCACCATATTATTATACATTAGAGGTAATAATGATAAAATTGTGAATTGGTGGAATTAGAGAAATCCCCTTGAATTGTAATGTAATTTTACATCTAGTGACCATTGGATCATTTGCTTTGGAAGGGGGTACGGAAAATGATCTAGCGGCCACTAGATCATTGTTAATCTCTAAAAAAATTATTAACAATCTGGTGGCCATAAGATCATTTCTCCTCTATGGAAATCTAGTGGCCACAAGATCATTTCTCCTCTACAAAAATCTTGTAACTTAATAAAAGGGGTTAAGAAATATTGTTATCTAGTGGCCACCAAAAAGTCAGCCTATTAAAAAAGGTTATTAATATTTGTTGGCCACTAGAATGTCTCCTCTATTTTTCTATTGTTTTGATAGTTCTTTTATCCATGCAATAGTGATCCTCATATTCACCTGTTTAACAAAATCTTTAGTGAAAAATTGGGGTATGATGAGGATTACGAGAATGCAAATGTCAGCATTTGGATGCTAGACAAAGATGTGGAAAAATGGGTTGTAGAGCTGAAGATGGAAACCCCACAAATTGAGTGGTGCTTCCAATTCAAAAAATGGAAGTGTGACCGAACAACGGGTCACCGCACGATGGAGCTATACTGCCTCTGATTCTGATTTTTGCAAGGATCACTGATTTGGCTGGCTGCACATCACTCTCATTTACTGCACAATATGCATGACGACTGCTTCTGAAGGACTAAAGAGGATCATCGTGCGTAAGGGAAACGACACACAATTATGGTTTGAGGAGGCACTGCAATTATGACTTAAGGCGGTGGAGAGCGCATGGCGGCGAAGGAGCTAGCAACTAAGAGGCTAGGAAGAAGGTTATAGAATAGCAGATAGTATGGTGCAAAGGAGAAAACTACAAAGTAGGTAGCAGGTTTTTGAGAGATCCTGTTGTTGGAGAGGAGAGGACAGAGTGTGCTAGACGCACACAAAGAGAGGTAGATCGGTTGGTTTTGAGGAAGATTGGTCTGGTTACAGAATTTTCCGTTGCGCCAGTAGCCAGTCAAGTACTTGCGTTTGGCATCAAGAAGCACAATGTGAGGGAGTAACGGAGTGAGATTAGAAATCAGAGGAAGCTTAAAGTTGTTTTGCACGAGCTGGTAGGATCTAAGAGGAATGCTGGGCGGATGTGTCTCGACTGTCTGTACATTCTGTGAATAAAATTCAAAGTTTTGAGTCCCTTGATCGGAGTGATGAATGCTGCAAGAATGCAAATTGTGCAGGTTTTGAAGATCTAAGTGTGCATTTCGATTGAGTCTTGAACAGGGTTTGAGAGAAAGAGAGAAGGTAAAGGCCGCGATTCAG